>Ga0209487_1000137_pt1 | contig 67026 bp, 61 predicted proteins | sample Poulit2012_FD_187524 | JGI IMG/M metagenome (GOLD analysis project Ga0209487, IMG submission 187524) | Agricultural soil microbial communities from Georgia to study Nitrogen management - Poultry litter 2012 (SPAdes) (version 2) | ecosystem: Environmental > Terrestrial > Soil > Agricultural land...
CGGCGTAGGCAGGGTTCACTACGTTCATATTATACATGTACTGGGTGTACTGAGGATCCTGTTGAGAGTAAACAAGATGACCTAAAAAAATACCCAGAACGCAAAGTAAGAGTCGTGTTTTCTTCATTACTGTTTTAGTTTTAGTTTAGACTTTTTGTTAAATAAGGAATGCTCCGGAACTTAAGAGCATTCCTTGTTTTAAAATTTTAATTTACACTTTGGTTTACGTAAATCCATCCTTTCTTGATTTTACCAAAAACAGGATCTTCATTTTTCAGCTCAAGCACGTAATAATAAGTTCCGGTAACCAACTCATTTCCACTATTATCTTGACCATGCCAATCATTTACATAATCAGTTTTATCATAAACTTTATTTCCATATCGATTGTAAATAGTCAATTTAGCAATTCCTGATCGTTCACTTAAGAAGGTCAAATCAAGATTGTCATTGAATCCATCATTGTTTGGTGAAATTCCTTCACTGATTTTACAAGGATGATCAAAAGGTCCAAAATCAATTTGAGTTGTTAAAGAAGCCGTAGCAATACAAGTTCCGATTTGAACTTCAACAGTATATTCATCTTCAAAATCACCGTCTTCATCATATACTACTGTATAAGCATTTGAATCGGCACCTTCAATGACAGAGCCATTAACATACCAGCTATATTCAACATCTTCTTCAACTCCTGAAACTGTAGCTGTAAATGTTATTTCATGAGCCAGCTGGTTGATATCATCTCCTTCACAATAATTTATGGAAGTAATCAACTCATTATCTGCAGTTAATTCAACTCCAAAATCATCAATCTCATTTACATTAATATCCTGTGAAGAAAAGCAATCCGGATCTCCGTCATAAACAACTAAAGAATAATTTCCATAGCCGTAATCTGCAGCAAGAAGGAAAGAATCAGTCTCATCTTCCAGAAGTTCACCGTTATAACTCCACTCAAACACCATACTATCTGACATTTCATTTTCGTCCATTTGAGCTTCAATAATAATATCTTCCAAAGAACAGGTAGAGATATCTTGTCCCAAATCAAATTCCGGAGCACGATTTAATTCTATATTAATAGTTTCTACTCCTACACAACCTCCGATATTGACCTCAACAGTATATTGTCCGGTTTCAAAAACCTCAATGGTCTGTGTATCTCCAACCACATCGCCATCCTGATTGGTCCAGGTGAAAACAGCATCCTCAGGATCTTCGCCGGTGATTAATGCTGTAATTTCGGTAGAATCCACATCACATAAAATTTGATCATCTCCTAAATCAACCTCGAAGTCTGCTTCATTGATCTCAATTTCAAAAATAGTTGTACACTCTTCATCTGACTCAACACCTTCAGAGTTAAGAGTTTTAGTAGTAATCTCCAGAGTATAGGTTCCTGCAGTTGTAACTTCTAAAGTAGATGAAGACCCTAAAACATTATCATCTTCATCTTTCCATCTGTACTGCACGCCGCCATAATCATCTTGATTAAAAACGGTACCGTCAAGAATAAGACTATCGACACCACAGATAGACATTTCTTCTTCTAAATTATTGAGCTCAGGCTCTGGTGAAATAATTACCGTAAAGTTTTCAGTAGTAATATTTCCTTCCGCATCAAAAACTTCCACTTTATATTTTCCTGATTCCTCAACTTCCATACTGATTCCAAATTCATCATCAATACTTACATATTCATCAGCTTGCGGATCATATTGATACCAAACATAAGCATCCAATTCACTTACTGTCTCAGAAATCAGCTCTACTGATTCTCCAGGACAGCCAAAAACATCATTATCAAATACAATGCTACAGTCGGTAGAACCTTCTCCACCGGTTTGAGTCAGAGTAATAGTACCCGGAGAACCGTTGTAGTTGGTCAACATAACAATATAAATTTGTCCCGGCACACCTGTTGGAGGGGTTGAAACACCACTACAGGCACCTAAAGTTCCACCTCCTTGCGTTCCAATTCCAATAGTTTCAGTGGCTGAGGCAGAATAACTGAATTGCACCGGAGGCAAACCTCCCATTACTTCTCCACAACCTTCTATCATATCATCAAAAGGCCCCCACATTACGAAGTCCACATCGATTCCAATACCATTATTATTGGTTTGCTCGATAAGAATTTCAATATCTCCCGGATGTCCAACCTGAAGATAGTACCAAACGGGATTGGGCTGACTTCCAAAACAGGCATAATCAGGACCATCAGGAGCCTGTCCGGTATTGGTCTGGTTCGGAAACTCTAATCCTTCATCTGAACAGAAAGGCTCTGCTTCTGTACAAAATGGCGGAGGACAATGATTTGAATTTGTCAATTTGGTAGAATTACAGCTGGGATCATCCACATCCGCAATGGTAAAGGTGATATCCACATCATAAGGATAGGGCCCAAAAGTAAGCATTCCGGTAGAGTCAACAATTTGGGGCAAACTACCGGCATTGTCTGAAACTTCAACAGAAGAAGCCGATCCTAAGGAAGTAACTTCCACTGACACGGTGATAGTCTGATTAATGGCATCGCAATTAACAGTAACTGTCATCTCAGGTTCCTGACAGGCAAAAAACTCAAGATTATTTAACTGCATTCCATTTTCATCCCCATGCAAAAAAACGGTCAGTTCATTTAAAACTGCGTTCTCTGTCTTAGAATTTATTAGACTTTTCTGAAAAACATTTTCAAATTGTTTTTGTCTTATTAGCTCTTCTGCCTGGAGCTGCCATCCTAACAAAAGAGTCATTATCAACAAAAAACCTTGAAGGGTAATTTCTCTCATAAGTAATTGGTATATGTTTTAATATTTAATTGGTGAATTTAAAAAAATATCTTGACATGCCTTAAGAGATATTTAAATATTTTTTCTTCATTTCAAAAACAGAGCCTAAAACCGCTTGTTCACAGCGGGTTTTAAAAGCACTAACAACTTGGTTCTGATAAAAATAGATTAATGTTTTGAGAATAAAATCACAAAGAAAAAAAACAGAGTTTTTTATAGAAGTCCGACTCCTACATCTTTAAATTTATAGAAAGGATTCGAAATTTAACAAAAAAACCATTCGAGACAATCCCGAATGGTTTTTTTAAAAAGGTCACAAGTTATATTATCTCTGCCTTATTGAAAATCTTTTTCAGATACATTCTCATTTACTTTCATCTCTTCAGCCTTAAGCTCTAAGGATTCAGGACCTACCGGCAAAGTTATGGAATGAGGAAACTTTACTCCTTTCACTTCTTTATAATCACCAAAGGTAGTGATAGCCTCACCCATAGGAGTTTGATCTATGGTTTGAATTTTAAACCCACTCTCCACGCTATAATAAACAGACTGATCATCAGACAATTTAACCACATAAGCTTCTTCACCGTTTACAGTTTCTATACCTGAAATTTCCGCATCTGCCGGCACTTCAAGCTCAGCAAACAGAGAAGCTTTTTCGTAATGCTCTAATTGATCTCCGGTCAATTGCTGTTTTTGCCCCTGAACCTCCATATATCCTTTCTCACCATCATATACAACTTTTTGCAAAACCATACCTGACATACTCATCTCTGTCATCTGTTTCCCATCTTTTGTTTCTTTTACAACTAAGGATAAAGATTGCGGCCCCATAGAACCCGAGTATTTAGCATATTGTGTCTCAACTGCATTCACAGCCTGTTCTCCCCCGATGGCTTTTATGAAATTATCATATACCAGTTTAACAGTAATATCGGAAGAAACCTCTTTACTGAAAACCGGCTTTTCAATAGGCTCTGCTTCCCGGTTAAAATACTTGACGGGAATAGGCTTGCCGTTATAGGATAATTTCTCTAAATCTTCTGCCACATCTCTTCCTCTCCCAACAATAACAATACGTGCCTGTTCAGGTTGAAAATATTTTCTGGCTGCACGCTGAACATCTTCTTTAGAAACCTCACTTATTTTTTGGAGGAAGGTCTGATAATAATCTTTTGGAAGATTGTCCCTCTCAATATTCAAAGCATAATTTGCAATAGTTGAAGGATTTTCAAGAGCGCGCACAAAACTTCCGGTGTACTTGGCTTTAGCTAATCTTAACTCCTGCTCAGAAACTTTTTCATTTCTTATTCGATGAATTTCATCTAAAAAAGCTACTACAGAACTATCCGTAACAGAATTTCGCACACTTGCAGATGCCATAAAACTGGAAACGTATTTATCATCTCCTAATCCCGAATATGCTCCATAAGTATAAGCTTTATCTTCTCGAAGATTATTAAACAACCTGCCTTCTCCACCACCTCCTAAAATTTGGTTAGCAATAAGGGCAGCAAAATAATCAGGATCTGTTTTTCTTAGCTCAACAGTATTCACTACCGAAACTTCACTCTGAACTGCGTTAGGCATATCTATAAAATTAACCTGAGTGTATTGAACTTTCGGCACAGCAGGCATATCAGTTGTAGGAGGAGTAATCTCTCTCCAGGATGAAAGATATTTTTCTGCCAGTTTTTTTACTTCTTCAGCCTTTACATCTCCAACAACAACTAAATAAGCATTTTTCGGACTAATGAAGTTGTTATAGTAATTTTTCACATCAGAAACCTGCAACTTTTCAACAATTTCTTCAGTTGTAAACTCTCCGTAAGGATGATTTTTACCGTAAGCCAGAGCTCTTCTCACCTCCCCTGACACCGCCTGAGCACTTTTCTGTTGAGATCTTATACCTTCTATCAATCTCGACTTTTGGGAATTAAATTCTTCTTCACTAAAAACAGGATTTAATAACCCATCTGCCATGAGCTCAAAAACTTCAGGAAAAAACCTGGATAAAGAACTCAAAGAAGCGCTTTGAGAACCATAATTTAAATTAGCTCCCAAAAAATCTATTCTTTCATTAAAAGCATTTTTGTCTCTTGTTTTTGTCCCATTCCCCATCATGGAGCTATATAAAGACTTCACCCCTACTTTCTCTCCGGAAGCATAAGGTTTATTATCTAAAACCAGACTTGCTCTAACTTTAGGAATTTTGTGGTTTTCTACAACTAAAATCTTCAAGCCGTTATCCAATTCAAAACTGGCCGGAGACCCTAACTGAATTTCCGGAGCAGGACCGGGCTTGGGCATTTTGGATCGATCTATTTGCGCATGTGCCAGAGAAACAACCAGGCACATTAATAAAACTGAAATATATTTAATGTTCATAATGTATGTTTTTTTAATTTTCTTCGTCAGAGCTGGGTAAATAATCTAACTCTACACGTTGATTTTTGTCAAGGTACTTTTTAGCCACCTTTCTAATCTCTTCTCGGGTGATACTTTTATATATATCCAACTGCTGATTGATTAATCCGGTTTGTCCATCAAACAAAATATAAAAATGAGCCAGAGAATGAGCTATATCTTCTTGATTATCATTGGCACTTACAAACATGCCCTCCATAGTATTTTGAAGTTTTTCATATTCAGCTTCAGAAATCAATTCATTCTGCAACCTTTCTATTTCCTCATCCATAGATTTACCGAGTGTTTCCAAAGATGTTTCTCCCATAGGAAGAGCCCCCATAATATAAGTTCCATAATCTTCTTGCGAACGGTTAAAAGCCAGCACCTGAAGGGCAGTTTTTTCATCCTCCACCATCTTTTTATGCATTCTCGAACTTCTCCCGCTGGTAAGCAAAGTAGAAATCATATTCAGCACATAAGTATCATGTTCTTTGGCTGCAGGAGTTCGATAAGCAAAAACTTTTAAGGGAATTTGAATGTTGCTGTCATAATCCGTTATTTTAATAGGTCCTTTAACCGGCTCCTCTTTAACATTCACCCGCTGGACTTCCTTCCCTCTTGGAATGGATCCAAAGTATTGATTTATAAGATCTTTTGTTTTTTCCTCCTCAATATCGCCGGTAACAACCAACACAGCATTATTGGGTCCATAATATTTTTCGAAAAAGGCTTCAAACTCACTTAATTCAGCAGCGTCCAAATCTTCCATAGAACCTATAACAGTACCCTGATAAGGATGTTTTTTAAACAAACTGGGTTCAACTGAACCCCCGTAAATAATTTTTCCGTAAGGTGCATTATTCACACGCGTACGCTTTTCCTCTTTAACAACTTCCCTTTGGGTATCGACTCCTACCTGACCGATATTGGGATGCAACATTCTTTCTGATTCCATCCACAATCCCAATTCTAAATTATTGGAAGGAAAAGTTTCATAATAATAGGTTCGATCTTGTGTAGTATTAGCATTATTTTGCCCCCCATGAGCTGAAACTATACTAAACCACTGTCCTCTTTCGATATTTTCGGTCCCTTCAAAAAGAAGATGTTCAAAAAAGTGAGCAAATCCGGATCTTCCGGGCTCTTCATCTTTTGCCCCCACGTGATACATCACCCCCACGCTCACTACCGGAGCGGTGTTATCGCGATGTAAAATGACATGAAGACCATTGTCTAAATCGTACTCCGTAAATTCAATTTCCTGAGCAAAACTCAAAAAAGATAGAAAAAGAGCACAGAAGATTAAACTGGTTTTTTTAATCATTACATTTTGGTTTTAATTAATTTAAGATTACAAACATGACGACAAACATAATTGTTTTTTACAAACCATAAGAGATTAAAATCATTCATTTTAAGAAAAACCTAAAACAAGGAAGCACAACTGCACTACTTTTTAAGCAAAAACAAACCTCAATTCATAACGCAATCACAAAACCAAGCGCTCCTATTTAAAAAACCTTATTATTTTAACACATTAACTAAGGGTTTTTTATTATCTTTAAGCAGAATCAAAAAACCAACTCTTATGAAACAACATGCTACCTCCATTAAGTACGGCATAATCACCGGAATTTTTTTAATAGGTTATTTTGCCTTATTAGGGGCTTTGGGATATATCAAAAGCCCTGTTTACAGTATTTTTAATGCCCTGATTTGTGCTCTGGGAATTTTCATGGCTATCAGTGAGAAAAGCACAACCTCCGAACATTTCACTTATAAAATGGGCTTTCAGACCGGAATTGTAACGGGAATAATTGCCACAATAATATTTACTGTGTTTTTTGGCATATTTGCAGCCCGTCAGGAAGGTTTGATAACCTCTCTTACTGAGCAACTCAGTTTTATCAAGATGAATTTTTTCCTGCTCATTTTTACCGTTGCAGGTTTAGGTCTGATCTCTGTATATGTAGTGACTTTTATCCTCATGCGTTATTTTAGAAAATCCTGGAAACTCAGTTAATCTGATTGGAAAAACATTCTTGATTTACCTGCCGATCCTTAATTTGCTTCAAATTTAAGGAATCGGCTTTTTTTTAGAAGAAAATAAGCCATTAACCTTTTGCAGAAATATATTTTTATCTTATATTTGCCGACCGAAAAAATTATAAATCAAGAAGAATGTATGCAATTGTAGAAATAGCAGGGCTTCAATACAAAGTTGAAAAAGACCAGCAATTGTACGTAAATCGTTTAAAACAAGAGGAAGGATCAGAAGTAACTTTTGATCGTGTTCTTTTGACTGATAATGGTACTGTACAGGTTGGCGCCCCGGTTATAGACGGCGTTGCCGTAGTAGCAAAAATAGTAGAGCATCTAAAAGGCGATAAAGTAATTGTCTTCAAAAAGAAGAGAAGAAAAGGATATCGCAAAAAGAAAGGTCATCGTCAGCATTTGACTAAAATTCAGATTCTGTCTATTGGCAATGATGCTCCTGACAAAAAACAAACTGAAAAAAAGAAGGCAACTTCTTCAGCGAAAAAAGATGAGGATTCAAAAAAGGAAATTCCATCTAAAGAATAATTTTTAAAAAATTTAGAAAATGGCACAGAAAAAAGGAGTTGGAAGTTCCAAAAACGGAAGAGATTCAGAATCGAAACGTCTTGGCGTCAAAATTTTTGGCGGACAGGCTGTTAGAGCCGGAAATATTATTGTTCGTCAGAGAGGAACCAACCATCACCCGGGCAAAAATGTTTATTTAGGAAAAGATCATACCTTACATGCCGGTGTTGATGGAGTTGTGAAATTTGAGAAAAAATACGGTAATAAATCATTTGTATCCGTAGAACCATTTGAAGCGTAATTCTTTAGCGCTTACTTTAATATTTGAAAGTCGTCTTTAGGGCGACTTTTTTTTATTTCTGTAGTTTTCATAAAAGCTTTACGCCTCCACAAATAGTTATGAAAAAAAAGAGGAACTGACTCTTATATCAATTCCTCTATGATTTATCAGAATAATTTTTCTTTTAATATCTGTAATATTCAGGTTTAAAAGGTCCATCCTGAGGTACTCCAATATAATCTGCTTGTTCTTTATTAAGTTTAGTTAACTCTACTCCTATTTTTTTAAGATGAAGTTCAGCTACTTTTTCATCTAATTTTTTAGGGAGCATATAAACTTTATTTTCATATTTTTCTGCATGTTTCCACAGCTCAATTTGAGCAAGCGTTTGATTGGTAAAGGAATTACTCATTACAAAACTGGGATGTCCCGTAGCGCAACCAAGATTAACCAATCTTCCTTCAGCTAAAAGAATAATATCTTTACCTTCAATAGTATATTTATCAACTTGTGGTTTTATTTCTATTTTGGAATCGCCATGATTGCTATTAAGCCAGGCAACATCTATCTCATTGTCAAAATGACCAATATTACAGACGATGGTTTTATCTTTCATAGCTTCAAAATGCTCACCTCTGACAATATCCTTATTTCCGGTAGCCGTGATTACTACATCTACTTTATCAATAACAGACTCTAAAGTTTTAACTTCAAATCCATCCATTGCCGCCTGTAGCGCACAGATAGGATCAATTTCAGTAACCGTTACAATGGCTCCTGTTCCTCTAAAAGACTCAGCTGTTCCTTTTCCGACATCTCCATAACCGCAAACCACCACTCTTTTTCCGGCCAGCATCACATCAGTTGCACGTCTTACCGCATCTACGGCACTTTCTCTACAACCGTATTTATTATCAAATTTTGATTTGGTAACCGAATCATTCACATTGATGGCAGGAACCGGAAGTGTATTGTTTTTCATTCTTTCATACAAACGATGAACCCCGGTAGTAGTTTCTTCAGAAATCCCCTTTAATTCTGAAACCAATTCAGGGAATTTATCAAGCACCATATTGGTTAAATCACCCCCATCATCTAAAATCATATTCAGAGGTTTTTTATCTTCTCCAAAAAACAGTGTTTGCTCAATACACCAATCAAACTCTTCTTCATTCATCCCTTTCCAGGCAAATACAGGAACCCCTGATTTTGCAATAGCCGCAGCGGCATGATCCTGAGTAGAAAAAATATTACAAGAACTCCAACGCACTTCAGCACCTAAAGCAGTAAGGGTTTCTATCAGCACAGCGGTTTGAATGGTCATGTGTAAACATCCGGCTATACGTGCTCCTTTTAAAGGCTGCTCTTCTTTATACTCTTGTCGAAGAGCGATTAATCCCGGCATTTCAGCTTCTGCCAATTCAATTTCTCTCCTTCCCCAGTCAGCCAGACTGATGTCTTTTACTTTAAAATCTTTTTCTTGCACGGTTTTTATTTTCATCTCCTTATATTTGTATTTAGCTTTCAAAATTACAAAAACTATAAGGATTTTTTATGCCACTTTACAAAACAATAACAGTAGATTCAAAAGCTAAGATTCTGATTTGGAAATTGGAAGAAGATTTAAATGAACTAAAAGATAATTTAACCCTAAGTCAGACTTGTATTGAACGATTAGGCATTTTAAAATCTGAACTTCATCAACGACAGTTTTTAAGTATCAGACATTTACTGACTGCAGCCGGATATTCAAATGAAGATTTATATTATGATCATCAAGGAAAGCCTCATCTTAAAGGTGAAAACTACATCTCCGTCTCACATTCCTTTGATTTCTCAGGAATTATAATAAGTTCGCAACCGGCAGGAATTGACATTGAAAAACAACGGGAAAAAATCATCAGAGTCGCTAATAAATTTACTCCTCTGGATGAATATAAAACCTTAGCAAACGATGAAGCCATTATCAGGAAGCTCACCATCGTCTGGGGAGTAAAAGAAGCTGTTTATAAAATCATGAATGAACCCGGAATGTCTTTTTTAAATCATATATATGTAAGAGATTTTAATTTCGAGGACTTAGAAACATCTGCGGAGGTAAATTACCGTAATCGAAATATTCTTTTTCATGCTAATTTTTTGGAATTTGAAGGTTTTACGTGTGTTTATGCCTTATCTTCGGATTCCGATATTGAACAATAATTTTAAAAATTTTTGTAGACTATGTCCCATGATATTAATCACCTCAAAACGCACCCGGCAGATATTGCTGAAAGATTAATGGAATTACCTGCCGAGGAACGTACTTTATCTTTTTTGAGGCTTTCCAAAGAAAAGAAAATCGATGTTTTTTCTTTTTTAGACATTGCCGATCAACGTGCGATTTTGGAAAGTTTAGGAGATAAAGGTTTGCGTGAACTCATAGAGAATATGGCTCCGGATGATCGAACTCAGCTTTTTTCAGATTTCCCGGACAATCTTATTCGGAAAATGATTCGGTTTGTAAAACCTGAAGAAAGAAAAGAAGCTCTGGCTCTTTTGGGATATGAACCTGACAGCATAGGTCGTCTGATGACTCCACATTTTATAAAAGCCCGGCCTCATTGGACGGTCGGAAAAGTTTTAAATCAGATTAAACTTTTTGGAGAGAAAGCAGAAACTTTAAATTTTGTTTATGTAGTAGATGATGAAAATAAACTCATTGATGATTTACGAATAGGTCAACTTCTGATGGCAGATGAAGATACTGAACTTTCTTCCTTATTAGACCATACTTTTGTGTCTATTACCAGTACCCAAAAACTGGAAGAAGGATTAAAAATCTTTGAAAAATACGAACGTGAAGCCCTGCCTATCATTTCTGAGCATGGAATTTTGGTAGGAATAGTGACTTTTGATGATATTATGGATAAAATTTCTGAAAGAGATACAGAAGATATCCATAAATTCGGTGGTAGTGAAGGACTGGATCTTTCCTATACAGAAACGCCGCTTTTCACTATGGTCAAAAAGAGAGCCGGATGGCTGGTCATTTTATTTATAGGTGAAATGTTTACCGCTTCGGCCATGGCACATTTTGAAGAAGAAATTGAAGTAGCTACCGTGCTTGCTTTATTTGTTCCTCTTATTATATCCAGTGGGGGAAATTCAGGATCACAAGCAGCATCCTTAATTATTCGTTCTTTAGCTCTTAAAGAATTAAGATTAAGAGACTGGTTGTTCGTTTTAAGAAAAGAGTTTTTATCCGGTTTTTTATTAGGAACTATTCTGGGAGCTATTGGTTTTATCCGTATTACAGTATGGGAAAAAGCCGGAATTTATGAGTATGGAGAACATTGGTTATGGATTGCCTTCACCATTGGAACTTCTTTGGTGGCCATTGTTTTATGGGGATCTTTAGCAGGCGCTCTGATTCCTTTTGCTTTAAGAAAACTGGGAATGGATCCGGCAACTGCCTCTGCACCTTTTGTAGCTACTCTTGTTGATGTCACCGGATTATTTATTTACTTTACTATAGCTTTATTAATGTTAACAGGAAAATTATTATAATTCTTTTCCTCTTCATTACCTATTAATCCATCAGGCTTTCCTGGTGGATTATATTTTTTAACCGGACCCTTGTCTTTAACAAAACAAATAGTTTTAATTATATTTATTATTAGAAAAAAATGTCCAATCCTATAAAAATTGTTATTTTTGGCGCAGAATCAACCGGAAAAACCTGGTTGGCCAGTGCTTTGGCAAAATTTTATGAGACTGTTTGGGTGCCGGAGTTTGCGCGGTATTACTTACAGGAAAAATTTGATCGAACAGGAGAAATATGTAGTTATGATGATCTAATGACTATTGCCAAAGGACAAGTACAATGGGAAAAAGATAAAATAGAGGAAACGAATAAAGATATTATTTTTTGCGACACAAATCCTTTGCAAACGTATTACTATGGGAAAGCATATTTCCCTAATTTTAATCATCCGGAGCTATGGGATTTTGCCATGGAACAAAAATATGATTATTATTTCCTTACTTATATTGATGTTCCCTGGGAAGCAGATGATTTGAGAGATAAACCTAATGAACGAGAAGAGATGCACCGGCTCTTCAGAAAAGCTTTGGAAGAAAATAATTTACCTTATTCCATCATAAAAGGCAGTAAAGAAGAAAGATTACAAACAGCTATAGAAACAATAAAAACAATTAAAAAATAAACTTTTTTTAAGAACGTTTTTTTAATCCATGTAAAACTAACCATTGAACATGAATACATTACTAACCAAAAAAGATATTCAACAATTAACACTTCATGGTATTTCAGCGCAAGAAGTGGAAAGACAGTTAGATATATTCCGAAAAGGAATCCCTCCTGTGCAGTTAAAAAAACCGGCTACTATTACCGACGGTATTGTTAGTCTTAATGATAAAAACAAAGCAGATTTCATCAAAACTTTTGAGCAATCTGACTTACATGCAGTGAAATTTGTTCCTGCCAGTGGAGCAGCCAGCAGAATGTTTAGGATTTTGCATCGATTTTTACAAGATTTTGAACCTGAGAAAGAAGAGTTAGATATTTTTCTAAAAAAATCTGATTGTGCAGAGCTGAAAAAGTTTTTTAACAGACTGGAAGATTTTCCTTTTTACGAGATCGCCCTATCAAAATTAAATGGAAGTTCTCAAAAATCTAAACATCCGAATGAAGAGAAATATACGTTTGTAAAATTTCTATTAGAAGATTTAGATTATTCCAATCTTCCCAAAGGTCTTATACCCTTTCACAAATATGATGAAACAACAGTTTTTAGTGCTTTTGATGAACACCTGATTGAGGCCTCTTCCTATGCTTTAAAAAACGGTAAAGCTCATTTGCATTTCACTATTGCTGAAGAGCATCTTCCGCTTTTTAATTCTGCCTTTAAAAAAGCTAAAAAGAAACTGCCAAAAAAAGGTAATGACTATGAGATTTCTTATTCCTATCAGCAAAAATCGACGGATACAATTGCTGTAGACTTTGACAATCAACCTTTTAGACTGGAAGACGGAAGCATTCTTTTAAGACCCGGAGGACATGGAGCTTTACTTTCCAATCTCAACTCAATTGATGCAGATCTTATATTTATCAAAAATATTGATAATGTTGTCCCGGTAAATAATTTGGAGTTGGTCAGTCAACATAAAAAAGCATTAGCCGGTATTTTAGTGAATGTTCAAAATAAAATCTTTTCCCTTCTAAATGAATTGGAACAAACCGGATTTACTGAAAAGATAAAAGAAAAAGCCAGTCAAATTTCTCAGAATTATTTCCATCGAAAAATAGATTTCTCCACTAAACAGGAAGTAATGGAGTTTTTTAATCGTCCTATTCGAATTTGCGGAATGGTTAAAAACGAAGGAGATCCCGGAGGCGGACCTTTTTGGATTGAAGATCAGAATGGAGAGCTGACTCTCCAGATAATCGAAGGAGCGCAAATCAATCAGAAATGTCCTCAGACTCAGAAAGTATTGTCTGAAATGACCCATTTCAATCCTGTAGATATTGTTTGCGGAGTAAAAAATTATAAAGGTGAAAAGTTTGATTTAATGGATTTTGTAGCTAAAGATCAAGGATTTATCACCCAAAAATCTATAGATGGGAGAGATTTAAAAGCACTGGAATTACCAGGATTGTGGAATGGAGGAATGGCCTATTGGAACTCTATATTTGTAGAAGTTCCTCATCAAACCTTTAATCCGGTAAAAACAGTTTTAGATTTATTAAAACCCGGACATCAAGTAAATTCTCTTGTTATTTAAAAGAAGAATTTATAATCTTTAAATAAAAAAATATGCCTTAAATGACAGAGGCATATTTTTTATTTTCTTCTTAAAAATTCTCTTATCGAAGATAAGGTTTTTTCTTTTTGTTCTATATAACTCATATGACCTCCGGGGAGACCTATAAAAGTACTGCCCGTATTTTGGGCAACTTCCCTGATTACTTCAAAGGGAATTAAAGCATCTTCCTCACCGGCAATAATAAATTTTTGCCCCTGAAAATTTTTTAAAATATTTTCTCTGTCTTTTCTTATTTTCATCCCTTTTACCGCAGCTATAATTGATGAAATGTTCATTTTCATAGCTTCATCAATTCTTTCTTCTAATTCTTTTGAAAAAATCTCCTTGCTTTCTTCTGCAAAAAGATTTCTCACAGCCGATTTAATAAAGATCTGTTTATGTTTTTGAACAATTTTTATAACCTGATCCCGCTCTTTCAATCTTTCCGGAGAATCTTCCTGAGGAGAAGAATTTAGGAGCAGAACTCCTTTCACACAATCAGGGAATTTTTCAAGAAAAGCCATACTTATATAACCACCCATAGAATGACCAATTAAAGGGACTGAGCTTATTCCCAGATAATCTAAAATAAAAGCAACAGCCTCTGCCATTTCTTCCATGGTATGAATTCCTTTATGCTGTGGTGTTTCTCCATGACCAAACATATCAGGAATAATTAGTTGATAATCTTGCTTTAATTCATCAACCATAGGGCTCCATATTTTTCTTTCTTCTAAAAATCCATGAATCAACACAACAGGTTTTCCCTTTCCATAAATATCCAGATGAATGGGAGTGTTTTTAAAATTGATGATCATAACTCATTTTTTTATAAGTTGAAATATCTTTAAAAATTTTCATTAAAGAACCTATTCCTTTATAAAATCTCCATTTGCAGGTTGTGAATTAATGTTTATTTTTAAGGAATCAATTTTCAGTATGAGTCGGGCATTTGTAAATGAAGATAATCATGAAGAAGCACCTTTCATTCCACCACGAGCGGAATTGCCTTTAGGCATTAATAATTATGTCACTCAATCGGGTTATGATGCTTTATTAAAAGAGAAAGCAGATTTGGAGTCAGAACAAAAAAATCTTCCTCTCGAAAACGAAACCGAACACAGACGCGCTTCTATGGTTATAGACGGAAAACTGAAATTACTTAATGAGAGAATAGCTTCAGCAAGAATTATAGATTTAACCAAACAACCTAAAGATGAAGTTCGTTTTGGCGCCATCGTTCAATTTAAAAGAGAAAACAACAATTTTAAATTCCAAATTGTCGGAGTGGATGAGGCTGATATCAACCAAAACAAGATTGCTTTTATTTCTCCCATTGCCCGCGCTTTGACAGGAAAGAAAAAAGGAGAAAAAGTAAAATTTCAGTTAGGAAACCAGATTCAGGAATTAAAAATTTTAGACATTTATTATCCGTTTTAAAATTGAAGTTTTTGACCAAAACTTAAATCTCCGGCATCTCCCAGGCCCGGACTAATATAGCCTTTGGTAGTTAAAGAAGGATCTACCATCCCAATCCATAAATAAGCTTCAGGATATTTTTCCTGAATCATTTTAACGCCTTGTTCACTGGCGATGGCTGCAACTATATGCATTTGAGTAGGATTTCCATGAGTCAGCAGATCTTTGATGGCTTCATCCAAAGAAGCTCCGGTAGCAAGCATAGGATCCGCAATAATCAAAGGTCTTCCTTCCAAATTAGGACAGGTAAGATAATCTTGTTTAATGCTAAAGTATTCATTGGATTCATGTTTTCTGTAAGCCGCTACAAATCCGCTGTCTGCTTTATCAAAATAATTTAAAACACCATTAAACAAAGGAACACCGGCTCTTAAAATAGTAGTAATCACCGGCTGGGTTTTTATTTTTCTTGATTTAATTTTATCTAAGGGAGTTTGAATAATAACCTCTTCTGTTTCTAAAAGTTTACTTATTTCCATAGCGGCCATTTCTCCGATTCTTTCAATATTTCTTCTGAATCTCATCCGATCTTGCTGAACTTCTATATCCCGAAGTTCATTCATCCATTCTGTTACAAGCGAAAACTCATCTGATAAAATTGTTAGCATTTATATTGGTTTTAATTTCCATAACAAAAATACAATTTCATTTCATGAACCCGCTAATTTTCTCTTCGAAAACAAAAACTCTTATAGACTCTTTAAAATTCAATTCCTTTCCGTGAAAAGATTTAACCACAGATGATTTCGTTTTTATCATTTTGAATCTTTAAATTTACCCTTTAAAATTTTATTTCAATGAAAGGAAAAGTATTAAAAGATAAAGCCAAACCCAGAGGAAATTACCCACATTACCGAAAAGCCGGAGATTTTATTTATGTTTCCGGAACCAGTTCTCGTCGTCCTGACAATAGTTTTGCAGGAGTAGAAGTAGATGAATTCGGAACTACCAGTTTGGATATTAAAGAACAGACCAGAGCTGTTTTTGAAAATATTGATTCTATTTTAAAGTCAGAAAATGCCGGATTAAAAGATGTGATTGATGTGACTGTTTTTTTAGTCAACATGAATGATTTTAAAGGATACAATGAAGTTTATGGCGAGTTTTTTAATGCTGAAACCGGACCTACAAGAACAACTGTAGCTGTTCATCAATTACCGCATCCTCATCTTTTAATTGAAGTAAAAGCCATTGCTTATAAAAAAGAAAAATGATTCGGATTCAAAACTTTATAGGAGGAAAATTAATCAATCCTGTTTCCAATAAATGGTTAGACAACTATGATCCTTCTGTTGGAAAGGTATATTCTTATTTACCTGATAGTGATGAAAAAGACGTGGAACAAGCTGTAAAAAGTGCCAAAGAAGCTTTTCCATCATGGTCCGGAACTTCTATTGAAAAAAGAAGTGAGATCTTGAATAAAATCGCTGACGGAATTGAAGCTAAGCTGGAAAAGCTGGTAGAAGCTGAATCAAAAGATAATGGAAAACCTTTAACTCTGGCCCGGGCAGTTGATATTCCAAGAGCTGTCAGCAATTTCAGGTTTTATGCTCAGGCCATCACTCAGTTTTCATCTGAAGCTCACGATCATATAGCAAATAAGAGCTTCAATTTTACTTTAAGAAGACCTCTGGGAGTAGTAGGTTGTATTTCTCCATGGAATTTACCCTTATATCTTTTTTCCTGGAAAATAGCTCCGGCACTGGCCACCGGAAATTGTGTAGTGGCAAAACCGAGTGAAGTCACCCCTATGACAGCCTTTTTGCTCAGTGAAATCTGTCTGGAAGCCGGACTTCCTCCTGGTGTTTTAAATATTGTGCATGGTTTAGGTTCAAAGGCCGGACAAGCTATTGTAGAACATCCTGAAATAAAAGCCATTTCTTTTACCGGAGGAACCCAAACAGGTGCGCATATTTCTAAAATTGCCGCTCCTATGTTTAAAAAATTATCTTTGGAATTAGGAGGAAAAAATCCGAATCTCATTTTTGCAGATTGCAATTATGAGAAAATGCTGAGAACAACCTTAAAATCTTCTTTTGCCAATCAAGGACAAATTTGTTTATGCGGATCCAGAATTTTTGTAGAAGAATCTATTTATGAAAAATTCAAGAAAGATTTTATTGAAAAAACCAAAAATTTAAAAGTAGGTCCTCCTCAAAATCCTGAAACGAATATTGGAGCCTTGGTTTCTAAAGAACATTATGAGAAGGTTTTGGGTTATATCAATGAAGCTCATTTACATGGAGGAAAAATTTTATATGGAGGAAATCCTGTAAAAGTTGAAAATCATGAGAATGGCTATTATTTAGAACCTACTATAATTGAAGTTGATTCTAATGACTGTAAACTTAATCAGGAAGAAATTTTTGGTCCGGTAGTCACTTTGATGTCTTTTAAAATCGAGGAAGAAGCGCTGGCTTTAGCCAATGAAGTTAAATACGGACTTTCTTCTACTATCTGGACAGAAAATATCAGTCGGGCGATGCGTCTCAGCAATAGCATAGAAGCCGGAATTGTTTGGGTAAACACTTGGCTTAACCGTGATTTACGAACACCATTTGGAGGAATAAAAGAAAGCGGTATGGGAAGAGAAGGCGGAAAATATGCATTAGAATTTTTTACTGAACCCAAAAATATATGTATTCAATATGATTAAATCCCATCTTACTTATCAGTTTCCTTACTATCCTCTTCTGCAACCTCTTCAGCTATTTCTTTAAGAATACGCTTTTGTTCTTTAGTGTACATTCTTTGATTTTTTAAATCTTCAAGATCCTGAATAAATGCCGGTTCACTAAATTGATTGGTTTGTATTTTTTCTCCTTTAAATAAAGTATATTGAACGGTAAATTCGGCTCCAAAGAAAAGAATAAGACAAGTATAATAAATCCACAACATCAATAAAATCACGGAAGATGCACTTCCATAAACGGAAGTAGGATCACTTTGCTTAAAATAATAGCTCAATCCATATTCCGCCATTAAAAAGAAAACTGTTGTTACCGATCCGCCCACAAAAGCATATCTCCACTTGAGCTGAACATCCGGTAGAATTTTAAAAATAGCTGAGAAAAGAATCCAGATAAAAGCATAAGAAAATAAGAGATTAAAAAGATTTAAACTTACGGCAGAAATTCCAGGGGCATAATCAGCTACAAGATTGCCAAGAGAAGTAACAATAGTAGTGACAATTAAAGAAGCTACCATCATAAATCCGATGGATAAGACCATTCCGAGAGAAATCAACCGGTCCAAAATCATCATCATAATATTCGATTTCTTTTCACGAACTGCCCAAATCTTATTCATGGCTTTTTTAAGCTGAAAAAAAGCTCCGGTAGCACCAAATACAATCACCCCAATACTAATCATTAAAGCCACGGCAGATCCTTCCTGAATATTTACATTTACAATCATTTTTTCAACAGAATCTGCTGTATCTGTTCCAACTACCTGGGCAAGACTTTCAATAATCTCATCCTGCACCTGGGATTGATCAAAAAAATATCCGGCCACGGCTATAATAATTACCAATAATGAAGGAAAAGAAAATAAAGTATAATAGGCAATAGAAGCACTTCTTTCAAAAGGTTCATTTTTCGCCCAACGTTTATAAGTATTTTTAAAGAGCCTTATTAATTTTCTCATAGAAGCAGTTTTTTAGTTAAAAAAATGATTAAATATCATTTTTTTAAATTTACCAAAAATACTTCTATTCAAAAAGATATCGAACTATTTTTGACGTCTTCGTTTTTCTTCCAGCAATAAAGAGAGTTCACGACTGGTTTGTCCTTCCACTGAAGAATTTTCCTGAGCTCTTCTGATGAGGTAAGGCACCACTTCATCTACTTTTCCGAAAGGCATATATTTGGAAGAATTATAATTATGTGCAGCTAAATTAAAGGTGATATTATCACTCATGCCATAAAGCTGACTGAACCAGACTCTGTCATCATCAGAAGAAATTCCCTTTTCCCTCATAATTTCCATAGCCAAATAAGTGCTTTCTTCGTTATGAGTTCCTACATAAACGGAAACATCATCAATATTGTTCAAACAATACCTCATGATGGAATTAAAAACGTCATCTGTCTGTTGTTTAGTTTGACAAATAGGACTGGGATAACCCATTTTTTGAGCTCTTTCTCTTTCTTTTTCCATATAAGCACCTCGCACTAATTTCATCCCTATTTTATATCCTTTTGCCTGAGCACTCTGTAAAAGTTTCATCATATATTCCGGACGATCCCAGCGATAACACTGTATTGTACTGAAAACCACTGGCCGTTGTTTATTGTATTTTTCCATCATTTCCTCTACCAGATCATCAACCGCTGTTTGAATCCAGAATTCTTCAGCATCAATCATGATTTTCATTCCAAGATCATGAACTCGCTGACATAAACGATCTGTTCTGTTTCTGATTCCTTCCCAGGATTCTTTTTCCGCAGGACTTAATTGAGCACCAGCATTCACTTTTTCCCAGATTTTAAAACTTCCTAATTGAGTGGGTTTAATGGCCAGAAAAGGAATTGCATCTTGTTGAGCAGCAAAATCTGCCAGCTTAAGCTGATTTTCTATATCTATTTCTAATTCTGCATCAGATTTTTCACGGATTTCACTGGCATAATCAAAAACCGTATGGACATTTTTTTCAAAATATTTATTTATAATCGGGACACATTCCTGACTGGTTTCACCTCCACAAAACTGCCGGAAGATAGTATTTCTGATGATGGATTTTACCGGAAGCTTATATTTCAAAGAAAAGTTGGTTAATTTGGTTCCGGCGGAAACAATCCATGGCCGGTTCATCATTCTAAACAGAAAAATAGATTTATCTAATTCTTTATCAGTTTTTAAACTAAAAGCTCTTTCTGTATTCTCAAATATGTTTTTCTTCATTATATTTCCAATTTTTGCAACTATTATAGCCATTCAAACTTACTTAGCTTAACGGCAAAATATTTACTTTATGAATTCTTTTTCCGGCCCTAAAAATACTACTGTTTTTGGTGAAAATGCCTATGTTAATTTAAATAATTTTCTAGAGCAATACAGTCCTTCAAAGTTGTTCATTCTCTGTGATGAAAACACTCATCTTCATTGTCTTCCTTATTTTTTACAACAACTTCAAAAAATTGAAAATTTAGAAATCATCGAAATTGAAAGTGGTGAAGAAAACAAAGAACTAATAGTATGTCAGCAACTATGGTCAACTTTATCTGATTTAGGCGGCGACAGAAAATCTTTGTTCATCAATTTAGGAGGTGGAGTAATCACAGATATGGGAGGTTTTGTGGCCTCCACTTTCTTAAGAGGAATTCCTTTTATCAATATACCCACCACTTTGCTGGCTATGGTAGATGCTTCCACAGGAGGAAAAACCGGTGTCAACAGAGAAGGTATTAAAAATCAAATCGGATTATTTAAAGATGCTGTATTAACACTCATCGATATTAATTTTCTTAAAACCCTTCCTCAAAATCAATTTAGAAGTGGATTAGCAGAAATGCTTAAACACGGTCTGGTTTCCGATTCTTCTTATTGGTTTAAATTAAATGACCTGAGCCAGCTGACTTTTGATGATTTAGAAGAATTGATAAAAGAATCCATTCGCATTAAAAGTAATATCACTCAACAAGACAAAGAAGAATCAGACTTAAGAAAAATTCTCAATTTTGGACACACTTTAGGGCATGCCATTGAAAGTTATTTTATACAACATCCGGAAAAACCCACGCTTCTTCATGGAGAAGCCATTGCTATAGGTTTAATTTTAGAATCATTTCTTTCCACTAAGTGCTCCTCTCTTAAAACTGCTGAATTAGAGAACATAGAACAAGTGATTCTTCATAGTTTTAAAAAAGTGAATTTTGATAAAAGAGATATAGAAGAAATTCTGAAGTTTTTAAAATTTGACAAAAAAAATCAAAAAGGTGAAGTACAATTTGTACTGCTTTCAGAAATCGGAAAAGCCGTTATCAACCAAAAGGTATCCGAAGAAATCATCTTTGAAGCTTTTCAATATTATGAACAAGCTTCCCGGGATCATTAAAAAATTCTTCTGAAATAACAAAAGAAAAAATGCCATGCATGCAGATTTTCTTTTGTAATAAAATAATTCAGAAGAAATAATTTAGCGTCTTCCTGAAATAATATTTAAAAGCACCACAATAATGGCTATCACAAGCAGAATATGAATAAGATTTCCCATTCCCATTCCATCTCCTACTCCGAGTATTCCTAACAGCCAAATAATAACAAGTACAACGGCTACTAACCACAATAAGCTTCTCATAATATATAGTTTTTATTGATTAGAACACTAAAAATAATAAACTTTCATCAATAATCGAGCGCTTTATTTAAAATATTAATAGCTTTATAAGGATTTTTTAAATTTCTAATTAATAAACAGAAATTTATTTCCAAAAAACATCTTCTTTATTTTCTTTAAAAACCTGCTTCTGATAACTCTTCTGGATTTCTGCCAGTTGTTGAGCGGAGGCTTTTTGTTTTATCTTCTTAAAAAGCTGATGCTCTTCAAAACGGATATGCTGTTCTAACTCTTCTTCTCCCAGGCTTAAAGCTATTTCAGGAGGTTTTTCATTTCCTAAAAAGAGTTTATCAAGTCTTCTCCTACTTGCCAGCATTTTCTTGACCATAGGGTGATCCATACCTAAAATGGGATAAACATATTTTTCTTCTGCATCAAAATGCGGAGTAAGATATGTCTGATAAAACCAATCTGAATATTTTTTTATTCTGTCAAAACTCACTCCTTTAGTAATTCCCATTCGAATTTTTAAACACAATTCTAATCCATGTCTATGCTCTTTGCTAAAGGATTTTAATTCTTCAGTTTTATTCATTTTAAAATTCTTTTATAATTTTTCCAATACCTCTTTTATTACAATTGCCTGATTATGTTTTTCATCTTTGGCACCATAAAGCAAACAGATTTGCTTCTCTTTTGCCAATTCTTTTATTCTGTGTAAATCGTCTGTTTTTTCTTTTAATTCTTCTTTATATCTCTTCCTGAATTCTTCAAATTTTTCCGGCTCATGATTAAACCATTTTCTCAAATCGGCAGAAGGAGCTATTTCTTTATTCCATTCATCCAGTTTTGCTTTTTCTTTACTAATTCCTCTTGGCCAGATTCTATCAACCAGCATTCTATAGCCATCACCGGCTTCAGATTTTTCATATATTCTTTTAATAAGAAAAGCACTCATCACTATGGGTGTTTAGGATTTAAAGGGCGAATAGTCAATTCATTAATCAACATATTTTCTGGAGTTTCCAACACATGAACAATAGTTTTAGCCAAATCTGAAGGATGCAGCATATTTTCATGAGCTTCAATATTTGAACTTTTAAAAAATTCTGTAGCTATTGATCCCGGATTTACAGAGGTTACCTTTATATTATGAGATCTCAATTCTTTAAATAAAGCTTCACTAAAACCTCTAACTCCAAATTTTGTTGCACAATAAGCCGTTGCTTCAGAACGTGTGGTCATACCCAAAATAGATCCGATATTTATTATATGAGCAGGCTGCTTTTTTTTCTTCATCAAAGCAGCTATGGGCTTGGTGAGAAAAAACATTCCATTTAAATTGGTGTTGACAGCATTCAACCATTCTTCATCCGAAGTTTGATCTATTTCTTTAAAAAAACCTACACCGGCATTATTAATCAAAATTTCGGGACAGAAATCTTCAGAGAAAGTCTCATTAATCCATTTTTGCAGTTTCTCCTTTTGTCTCAAATCCATCTTAACCGGTTCAAAGTTTTCCCCTAATTCTTTTTTAAGTTCACCCAGAGTAATCCAATTTCTGGAAAGTCCAAAAACCTTTACTCCTTTAGCCACCAATGCTTGAGAAATGGCACGTCCTAATCCGCTGCCGGCACCGGTTACCACAGCTGTTTTTTTATTTAAATCCATATTTATATTGCTGAATTTTCATTTAAATTAATCTTCAGGTTCTTTTCCATAAAACAATTTTCCATCTTCAACCTTTGCCGGTTTAGTATAAGGATGTTCCATAGCTTTTTTTTGATCCATAATATGAAACACTTTCCAGCCTTCAGCTTTTAAGGCATCTGCAATCATAGAACGGTGGCATCTCCACCACACAGCCTCCGCACACATCATAGCGGTAGCATTTTCTTTTGAAATTTTCTTCAAATCTTTTAAAGCGGTTTTAAAAGCTTCTGTTTCCATATAATCTGCATAAGCTCTAAAAGATTTATTTTTCCAAATGGTATTTTGTGAATCTTTATTTGGTTTTCTTCTTCCTCCCAAGTCTTTCGCATAAGTGTATTTGATTCCATTTTCAGAAAGAGATTTATCTAAAGCAGCTTGATTGAAATGAGGAAATTTATTGGATCCCGGCAGAGAACGAACATCAACTAAAGTTTTTATATCAAATGCCTTTAAAATTTGTATAAACTCATCAATGGTTCGGGTTGAATGACCTATGGTGAAAGTTTTTTTGGACATCTGATTCTATTCAAATTTATCCATTTCTTCCAGAGCAAGATTGGCATGAGCATAAGCTGCACCGGCTCGCATTTCTGCTGCTACCCAGATAGCTTCCATAATTTCTTCTTTGGAAGCACCTTTTCTTAAAGCTTTAGGAGTATGAGCTTTTATACAATATGGACATTGAGTTACATGAGCCACAGCCACGGCTATCAATTCTTTGGTTTTTTCATCTAAAACCCCTTCTTTAAAGACGGTTCGGCTAAATTTCCTCCAGGCTTCTATTTGTTTTGGAGCTAAATCTGCTTTACGTCTGGCTGTATCCGTAGTGGCTTGAGGATACATTTTTTTATTTATTTCTTCTGACATTTTAATTTGATTTTGAAGAAAGGAAATCAACAATGGATTTCCTTTCTTTATATTGATATAATTAAATCTCTTTGCTTTAGGTAGTCAAACTTGCATCCAAACTGATGTCCATGTTCAATGCTTTACTAACAGGACAATTTTCTTTGGCTTTATTAGCGATCTCTTGAAATTTATCCTCTTCTATATTGGGGATTTTAGCCTTTAAGGTTAAATGAGATTTGGTCAACTTTAACTGATTAGGATCCATGGTGACCTCAGCAGTTGCATCTAAAGATTCGGGTTCGTATCCCTCTTCTCCTAACATTAAACTTAAAGCCATGGCAAAGCATCCTGCATGAGCCGCAGCAATTAATTCGTCAGGATTTGTTCCACTTCCATCTTCAAATCTGGTTTTGTAAGAATACTGGTTGTCTTTTAAAACTTTACTTTTTGTGGAAAGTTTACCTTTTCCTTCTTTTACGGAACCTTCCCAAATGGCTTGTGCTCTGTCTTTTTTCATAGTTTTTATTTTTATGGTTAATTGATTATTTATTAATTTCTTAATCTTCTAAAACTTGCTTTACCCTTTCCACCGAATCAGCCTTGACTAAACTCAATCTTACAATTGAATCTGCTCTGGCTTTTAAATCATGAGGAACATTAGCTTTTAAAGCTATTAAATCTCCTCTCTTCATTTCTACAACTTCCTTATCATTTACTCCAAAATCAATATGTCCTTCAAAAACTTCTACTACAATAGGAAAGGAAGTTTGATGGCGTTTCATATGCTGATCTTTTTTAAAAACAATCCGGATTTCTTTGGCTGAATCAGATTCCAATAAAACTTGGATAATCGGTTTTTGATTTCCGTAGGAAAGATTATCAGTGAGGGAAGCAGTTTTCATACTAATACTCGTTATTTAGAATGAATCAAAATTACAAGAATAAAATTTTAATTCCTAATTTATCAATCCTTTATTTCAATAAAACCCAAATAAAACTGAAGAAATTATAGATTTATAAATAAAATTAATTTTCTTTAAAAAAAAGAGCAATAAAAAAGCGCCGGAAAAACCGGCGCTTTAAAAAATAAATAATACAATTTTTAAATTAGCTCTCTTTCAGAAACTGTCTTAAAACATATTGTAGAATTCCTTCATTCTTATAGTACTCGATTTCAATTTGCGAATCAAGTCTTACAATAGCTTTAAATTCTGTCTTTTTTCCATCATCGTCTGTGGCAATTACATCCACTTCTTTTAGAGGTTGTAAATCTTGAGCGATTCCGATGATATCAAAAGTTTCTTTACCTGTTAATCCTAAGCTATCAGCTGTCTCACCTTCTTTATATTGCAAAGGCAAAACTCCCAAGTCCATCAGGTTTGATCTGTGAATTCTTTCATAGCTTTCAGCAATAACAGCTTTCACTCCTAATAAATAGGTACCCTTAGCAGCCCAGTCTCGGGAAGAACCACTTCCGTATTCTTTACCGGTCAGAACAACCAAAGGCGTATTATCTTCTTTATATTTTTGAGCAGCATCAAAAACGGTCATTTCTTCACCTGAAGGTATATGAATGGTATAACCACCTTCTTTATCAACTAATTCGTTTTTAATTCTAACATTGGCAAAAGTACCTCGGACCATTACTTCATCATTTCCTCTTCGAGAACCGTAAGAGTTGAAATTCTGAGGTTCTACTCCTTTGGAAACAAGATATTGTCCGGCTGCTGAGAATTTACTGAATCTTCCTGCAGGAGAAATATGGTCTGTTGTAATACTGTCTCCAAGCTTCACAAGCACTCTGGCACCTTTAATATCTTGAACAGGCGCAGGTTGCTCAGGAATATTTCGGAAGAAAGGAATCTCTTTAATATAAGTTGAATTTTCATCCCACTCATAAATCTTTCCTTCAGGGACATCTAAATTTCTCCAGATTTCATTACCTGCAAAGATTTCTCCGTAATTCTTATCAAAATCACCAGGAGTCAATACTTTGCTCATAATTTCATTAATCTCATCATTGGAAGGCCAGATATCTTTTAAATAGATAGGCTGACGGTTCTTATCATAAGCTAAAGGTTCTTCCGCTAAATTAATATCTACTCTTCCGGCAATAGCATAAGCCACAACCAACATAGGAGACATCAGGAAGTTCATTTTAACTTTAGGGTGAATACGAGCTTCAAAGTTTCTATTACCTGATAAAACAGATGAAACAATTAATCCGTATTTATCAATAGCTTCTTCAATTTTTGGAGGAAGAGGACCTGTATTTCCGATACAAGTTGTACAACCATATCCGACTAAGTGGAAACCAAGAGCTTCAAGATCATCCATCAAATCAGCTGACATCAAATAATCTGTAACAACTTTAGATCCCGGAGCCAAAGAGGTTTTTACCCAGGGCGCAGAATCAATTCCTTTTTTACGTGCATTTCTTGCTACCAATCCGGCACCAATCATCACATAAGGGTTTGATGTGTTGGTACAAGAGGTAATAGCTGCTACTGCAATGGTTCCATCAGAAATTTCATATTTTTTATGACCATCATGAATCCACAGTGATCTCATATTTTTATCATCCTGCTCAATCGTAGCAGTAGATTCTCTCTGTGCTTTGGTACCGCGTCCGTTTCCTCCTTCATATCCCCATCGTGAAAGCGAATCCAGATAAACACGATCACCTTGATCTACATAATCTCTGTCAAACTCTTCTTTGAGTAAACCTTTAAATTTCTCTTTTAAATCTTTCATCAAGATTTTATCCTGAGGACGCTTAGGTCCGGCAACTGATGGTTCGATAGTAGAAAGATCCAATTCAACTACTGAAGAATACTGGATTTTATCTGTATTCTCTCTCCATAATTTATTGGCTTTGGTATAAGCTTCAACGCGTTCTACAACTTCTTCAGAACGGTTGGTCAATCGCATATACTCCAAAGTTTTATCATCAATAGGGAAAAGAGTAATTGTACAACCAAATTCGGGAGACATATTACTTACAGTAGCACGATCAGGAACAGAAAGGTGGTCCAGACCATCTCCAAATACTTCAACAAATTTTCCAACTACTCCATGTTTTCTAAGCGCTTCGGCTATATTTAAAACCATATCCGTAGCCGTAGTTCCCAAAGGCATTTTACCGGTAAGTTTCAGACCGACTACCTGAGGCATAATAATATAAATGGGCTGTCCCAATAAAGCAGCTTCAGCCTCAATACCTCCAACTCCCCAGCCTACTACTCCAATACCGTTTACCATTGGGGTGTGACTGTCAGTTCCAACCAGTGTGTCAGGAAATAACTGACCATCTCTTTCAATAACTCCCTGAGCAAGATACTCTAAGTTTACCTGGTGACAGATTCCCATACCCGGAGGAACAACACTAAAATTATCAAAAGCTTTCTGAGCCCATTTCAAGAAGGTATAACGCTCCATATTTCGGTTATATTCTTCCTGAATGTTTTTATCATAAGCATAATCCGCAGCATAATAATCTACCTGAACTGAGTGGTCAATAACTAAATCAACCGGAACCAGCGGATTAATTTTATCGGGATTTCTACCCTTTCTTGCCACCTCAGATCGCAGAGCAGCGATATCAACAACAGATGGAACTCCGGTAAAATCTTGCATCAGAATTCTGGCCGGTTTATAAGGTATATCTTCATTAACCGTATCGGGCTTCCAATTAATAAGGGTTTCTATATGTTCTTTCGTAACTGCAAAGTCATCAAAGTTACGCAGAGCGTTCTCCAACATGATCCGAATTGAAAATGGAAGTTTATCAATTTCGTATCCCTGCTTTTCCAACTCTGCCAAGCTGAAGTATTCGAGCTGTTTTCCTCGGAGCTCCAGCGTTTTCCTGACCTGAAATGGATCTTTTGACATAGTTTTAATTTTTTAAAATTTATTATTTATTTCCACAAATTTACAATTTATATTTTGGAAAGACCTGTTCTTATGCTAAAAGACTATTAATATTTAGTTTCTGACTGCTTTTTTACGAATTTGAATACTCTTTTGCTAAAATTAAAGCTTTAGGAAACAAGATATTATTCTCTAAATGAATGTGTTTGATTAAATCTTCCTCCAATTCTTTTAAATTCTGATAGATAGAAGACAATTCGTTTTCTCCCGAAGAATAATGATTACTTAAAAGATTTATTTCTTTAAAAGCATCTATTTGATCTGAATGGTCATGAATCATCATATTAATAGGGTTTTCAACTCTTGAAATTGCTGATTGAATTTTGGTGTTTTCAGCTTGAGCCTGAACAAGTTTTTTAATAAAAGGAAAAAGTATAATCTCCTCTTTTTTCATATGAGCAGCCATTTCACCGGAAATTAATTGAAATAAAGTTTTAATTTTTTCTGTTTCCGGAAAATCTTTTTTAATCGCAGTACTCAGATTTTCTAAATCTTTTTTTATTTTCAAACTTTGTCTTTCGGAATATTGATGATGGGTACTTACAATATAATCAGACAAAACATCTAATTTCCATTCATTGTAATCATCTGCTTCTCCGGACAAAGAATCAGAGACTTGATTTATTTCTTCTAATAAATTTGAAAGCAATAAATGATTTTCTTCTGATACTTCCTCAAAAGTCCTGTCTCCCCGGGTGCTAAAATCTATTTGGTATTTCCTAAACACTTCTGCATGTCGATAATCATCAATAACAGGTTCTTTTATTTTGGTTTGTTTAAAATATTTCATGAGTCTTTGTTTTAGAAATATAAAATTACCAAAAAAACGATTTAGGAGAAATAAGTCCTTAACTAAAAGTTTCTTTGAGAGGCTAAACCAAATGAAAAAAGGATAAAAATTACCACAATTGGTTCTTAAACTGTTTGTTCGGCAAGGCCCCGAGTGCTGTCCGGATCATTAATAACAGAAACCCACCTTAAAACATCTTATCATTGCTTAATTCAGAGAACTGATCTACCGGGAAAAAGCCATCGAAGCTTCTTTATATAGAAGTTAAAACAAAAATAAGCTTGAGAAAAGTTGCTCTCAAGCTTAGAAAAATTGTAAATATTTTTTCAATAAATTTCCTTATCCTTTATAAACTCCCATATTAGAATATTTTTCTATTCTATTATTAATTAATTTATCAACAGGAATATCTTTGAGCTCACGATATGCTTTCAAAACTTCTTTTTCTAAAATTTCACTCATTTTATTTTTATCATAATGAGCTCCTCCTAAAGGTTCTTTTATAATCGCATCAATTACCTTAAGGCTTTTAGCATCTTTTGCTGTGAGTTTTAAGGCCTCTGCGGCTTCTTCTTTATGATCCCAGCTTCTCCAGAGAATAGAAGAACAATTTTCGGGAGAAATTACAGAATACCAGGAGTTTTCAAGCATCATTACTTTATCTCCCAGTCCTATTCCCAATGCTCCTCCGCTGGCTCCTTCTCCAATAACAACAACAATCACAGGAACCTTCAAACGGCTCATTTCCAAAATATTTTGAGCGATGGCCTGTCCCTGACCTCTTTCTTCAGCTTCCAATCCGGGATAAGCTCCGGGAGTGTCTATCAGGGTTAAAATAGGCAAATTAAATTTTTCCGCCTGTTTCATCAATCTTAAAGCTTTTCTATAGCCTTCAGGATTGGCCATTCCAAAGTTTCTATATTGTCTTTCTTTGGTATTTCTTCCTTTTTGCTGACCAATAATCATAAAACTTTGATCTCCTATTCTTCCTATACCACCTATCATAGCTTTATCATCTGCTACATTCCGGTCTCCATGAAGCTCGATAAAGTTCTCTCCACAAATAGCTTCTATATAATCCAGGGTGTAAGGTCTATCAGGATGACGCGACAACTGAACCCGTTGCCAAGAAGATAAGTTGGCATATAAATCTTTTTTGATGCTTTCTAACTTCTTTTCAATTTGTTTACAAGTTTCACTTACATCTATATCGCTGTCTTCACCAATCCTACAAGCCTTTGCATACTGCTCTTCCAATTCCTGAATAGGCTTCTCAAAATCTAAATATTCCATTGATTTCAATTTGGTTCTATTAAATGTAATTTACAAAGATATGAAAAGTTATGCTTGAAGGTGTCAATAGATTTTCTTTTTGAATTTTTTGCAGATTTATCTTTTGGCTCTTCGAAGCAAAAACACAGCTAACACTCCAAATCCCATATTGGGAATCCATACAGCCAGCCAGGGAGAAAAGGTAGATTGTTCAGCTATGGTTCCGAAAATTTTATCTAAAAAAACATACATAAAAGCAATGGCAATTCCGATAGCTAAGTTAGCCCCCATTCCTCCTCTTCTTTTCATAGCGGAAACAGAAACCGCAATTATGGTCAGTATATAAGCGGAAATAGGAACGCTCCATCGTCTAAAACTTTCCACTTTATAACGGTTGATATTTCCTGCGCCATGCTTCTCTTGTTGTTTAATAAATTCTTTTAATTCAAAATAATTTAAAGTTTCAGCCATATAAGAAGCCGGAGCCAAACTTTCAAATTCAAAAGGCAAAACAGTATCCAGTTTTGAACCTGCTTCAAGCTTATCAGCTTCCTCTGAAACAAATCGTTTTTTATAATTTGTTAAAGTATAAGAAGAATCTTCGGGTTTATATTGTAAAGTTGAAGCAGTCAATTTAAAAATCAATCTTCCCTCATCATCAAATTTTTCCAGTAAAAAATCATTCGCCCTGTTAGATTCAGGACGAAAATAAGAGGTATAAATATATTCGTTGTCATTTATCTGTCTATAAACATCTTCAGTTTCTTTAACCTGTGTTCTTCTAAGATATTTATATTTGAACTCATTATATCCTTTACTTGCCTCCGGCGCTAAATAGGAGCTGGTCAATAAAGCTCCTAAACAAACGATGGTTGCGCCAATTACATATGGCCGCAAAAATCGACCAAAGGAAACTCCGGAACTTAAAAAAGCAATAATTTCAGTATTATCAGCCAGTTTGGAGGTGAACCAGATAATTGAAAGAAAAAGTAAAATCGGAAAAAGAAGATTGGCGAAAAAAACAGTAAAATCTAAATAATAAATCAGCACCTCGTCAAAAGGAACTTCATGATCTCTGATTTTCCCAATGTTTTCAGCTAAATCTACAGTCACTCCTATAGGTATAAACAGAAGCATCATCACTGAAAAAGTGACTATATAACGTTTCAGAATATACCAATCTAAGATTTTCACCTTTTAAAGTTTTCGTTCTAATTTTTCAACCATAGAGTTTTTCCAGACTTTAAAATCTCCTGCAATAATATGTTTTCGAGCTTCACGAACCAGCCACAAATAAAAACCAAGGTTATGAATACTTGCAATTTGTCTTCCCAACATTTCATTGACATTAAACAAATGTCGCAAATAAGCTTTAGAATATTCAGTATCCACCCAGGTATGTCCCATTTCATCAATAGGAGAAAAATCTTCTCTCCATTTGTGATTTTTAATGTTGATGATTCCTTCAGAAGTAAATAACATGCCATTTCGTCCGTTTCTGGTTGGCATAACACAATCGAACATATCAATTCCGAGAGCGATATTTTCAAGAATATTTGCCGGGGTTCCTACGCCCATCAAATATCGTGGTTTATCTTTTGGCAACACATCCGTCACCACATCACTAAGTTCATACATTTTTTCTGTAGGTTCTCCTACCGACAAACCACCGATGGCATTTCCTGTGGCATTTTTAGAAGCTATATATTCAGCCGATTGGATTCTCAAATCTTTATAAACGCCGCCCTGCACAATCGGAAACAAATGCTGTTGGTGACCATAATGAGGCCGGGTTTCTTCTAATCTTGCCACACATCTGTCAAGCCAGCGATGCGTGCGATCAGTCGATTTTTTTGCATACTCATAATCAGCGGGATAGGGAATACACTCATCAAAAGCCATGATAATATCAGCTCCTATAATTCTTTGGGTGTCCATCACATTTTCGGGAGTGAATAAATGTTTTGAACCATCTATATGAGAACGAAATTTCACCCCTTCTTCTTTGATTTTTCTGTTTTCAGAAAGAGAAAACACTTGAAATCCTCCGCTGTCTGTCAGGATATTTCTATCCCAATTCATGAATTTATGCAAACCTCCGGCTGCTTTCATCACATCCATTTGCGGACGCAAATACAAATGATAGGTGTTTCCTAAAATAATATCCGGATCGATATCTTGTCTTAATTCACGTTGATGCACTCCTTTAACATTGGCCAGTGTTCCAACCGGCATAAAAATAGGAGTTTCAATTTTTCCGTGATCTAAAGTTAATGTTCCCGCCCGGGCTTTGGTTTCTTTATCTTCCGCTAATAATTCAAAGGCCATACTTATACTTTAAACTCGGCAAAGATAAGGAAAGAGAGTAAATTTGAACATTTATCGACTTATTATGTTTCACTGCAAAAAATCTTTATTGAAAGGAAAGTAATTGATCTACATCCAACTTCAGGTTTTTTCATATCTTAATTTCGGTAAGGAATGAGGATAATTTTTCTGAAGAAAATCAATTAATCCTTCCCGAACAAATGCTCTTAAATCAAAGGCTTCTCCAGAATTTCTTGCACTCATTAAAGCTCTAAGTTCAATGGTTTTTTCTGAAGTTTCAGTTACTTGAATAATATTGACCTCTCCATCCCAAAGAGATGAACTATTCAATAAACGTGTCAGTTCTTCCCGCAAAGGCTCTAAAGGAACAGTATAATCGGTATAAATAAAAACTGTTCCTAAGATATCTGCTTGCGTTCGGGTCCAGTTTTGAAAAACATTTTCTAAAAAATAAGTAGAAGGAACTACCAGCCTACGCTTATCCCAAAGATTTACAACTACATAAGTTAAAGCGATTTCCTCAATTCTCCCCCACTCTCCTTCGATAATCACCACATCATCAAAACGAATGGGTTGGGTTATGGCAATTTGAATTCCTGCCAAAATAGTTCCTAAAGCACGCTGAGCAGCGAAACCAACTATTATTCCTGCAATTCCTGCAGAAGTCAAAACACTTAATCCTATATTTCGGATAGGACCAAAACTCATTAAAGCAATACCAATAGCAAAAACAATAATGATAAAAATAATAGTGTTTTCTAAAACCACATATTGAGTTTGAATCTTTCGAGCTCGCAAATTATCTGATTGAGTTACATCATATCTTGTTAATAGATGTATTTTAATAATACGAAGTAAGTTTATAATCATCCAGGTGATTGCCGCAATCACACCTAAAACAGCTAAGTGATGAATCAGTTTAACCAATGATTCTCGATCTTCAATAAAACGAAGTGGTGCGCTTCTAATTGCAATGGAAATTAGAAATAACAACAACGGCCAACGCATACGATTAGCAAAATTGAGCGGTAGAATATTGGAAGGATTCTTTCCCAAAAACTCCATTACTCTGTAAGCTAACATAAATATAATCAATATCGCTACAAGGGCACCTGCAATAAAATTATTTTGAAAAAATTCTACCACCTCACTCATAACCAGTATTTCTTTTATAATTTCAACTCCTTTTGCAATTCACTTACAATCTTTATAAAATTTAGCAAAAGAAATTAGTTCTATAAAAATTTCTTTTACCGTAAATAATTTTTGTGCAAAGAATAAAAAAAGGTATCCTCTAAATAATATTTAATTTAATAGGTAATGTCAAAATTTTTAAATTTTGTTTGAAGAGGCAACACTAAAAAAAATAACAGAATAAATAGTCTTTTTTGGTGATTGTTGAAGTTGGATAAGAAATAAAATTTTATTGACCTATTTCCCAATACAAAAATTCGCAAAGATATTCCCCAGTAAATCGTCGGTTGTGATCTCACCGGTGATCTCCCCGAAATAGTATAGAGCCTGACGGATGTCGATGGCTAATAAATCTCCGGTAAGACCAAGGTTGAGGCCTTCCTGAACGCGATTGATTTCTTCCTGAGCTTTTAAAAGAGAATCATAATGTCTGGAGTTGGTGACTATGGTGTCATTATTTCTTAAAGCTCCGGTGTTGACGTAGGTTTGAAGTTTTTCTTTAAGATCCTCAACTCCTGTTTTTTGTTTGGCTGAAATGAATTGTAAATCAGTTCCGGCGATTTGATTCAGACTTTGTTCCAGATCTTTAATTTGATCTTCATCAAGCAAATCAATTTTATTTACTACAATCAAAAAGGGTTTATCCGGAAATCTGTTTTTAAGACGACTGATTTCGACTATCATTTCGTTTTTTGCTTTTTCATCTAAAGCAACCGGACTGGGAATCATCAGTAAAGTGATGGCTGATTTTTGGATGTTTTCAAAGGTTTTTTGAATGCCCAGCTCTTCTATTTTATCCGTTGTTTCACGAATTCCGGCTGTATCTATAAATCTAAATCCGATTCCGCCAATGGCAATCTCGTCTTCAATAGTATCTCGTGTTGTTCCGGCAATATCACTGACAATAGCTCTTTCTTCGTTTAGTAATGCATTGAGCAAAGTCGATTTTCCGGCATTGGGTTCGCCAACAATAGCTACGGGAATTCCTTTTTTCAAAACATTTCCAACAGCAAAAGAATCAATTAATCTGCTTAAGGTTTTTTGAATTTTAAAAACTAATTCCTGGAATTGGTCTCTGTCTGCAAACTCAACATCTTCTTCAGTAAAATCCAGTTCCAATTCAATAAGAGAAGCAAAATTGAGCAGTTCTTCTCTCAGTTTCTGAATTTCATTGGCAAAACCTCCGCGCATCTGATTCATCGCTAATTGATGCGCTGCTGCATTATCACTTGCTATTAAATCTGCCACTGCTTCGGCTTGACTTAAATCCATTTTTCCATTGAGGAAAGCTCTCATGGTAAATTCACCCGGATTTGCTGCTCGGCACCCCCGGCGCAAAAGAAGATTTATGATTTCCTGCTGAATAAAAGGACTTCCATGACAAGAAATTTCCACAGTAGGTTCTCCGGTATAAGAACGCTTCCCCCTAAAAACGGAAACTAAACTTTCATCAATTATTCGTTTTCCATCTTTTATAAATCCCAGCTGCAAAGTATGAGATTCCTGATCTCTTAAATCTATCCCGCTTCTGCCTTCAAAAACTGAAGCTGTATATTCAATAGCATGAGGGCCGGAAACCCGAATGATGGAAATAGCACCACTTCCGGGAGGAGTGGCCAGGGCGACAATGGTTTCATTTAAAAGCATGAGGCAAATATAAAAAACAAAATTCAGCTTATAATTTTAAAGCTTATTTCTTAACTTTCCTTATTATAATGAAATATTTAAATAATGAATGATAATATAGAAAACTTAGCTCTTAAAGAAGACCGGCAGTTGCTATTGCTCATGCATTTGAGTCAGTTGCTTTTTATAATTACAGCAGTAGGAGGAATTATTGTTCCCCTTATTTTTTGGCAACTTAAAAAAGATGATGTTTTGAATATGGATCAGCAAGGCAAAGAGGTAGTCAACTTCCAGATTAGTTTATTTATTTATTATATTATTTCCGGCATTATGGTTTTGGCTTTAATCGGTATTCCTATGCTGATTGGTTTAGCGGTGATCAATATTGTTTTTCCAATTTTATATGGAATCAAAGCTCACAATGGCGAGCAGGAAATTCGTTATCCTTTAACCATTCGATTTATAAAATAACAAAAAACCTGTCTTGAGTAGTTTATCGACCGGTTTTTAATATTTTTTTTAGCTTAATCTATATTATCAAACACGTCTTTAAAAGCATCAAAATTCATTTCTAAATCCCCGTATTTGGCAGAGTTAATTGTTTCCACCAAAACATCTGCACTCAACTGATTTCCCAAAACTCTGGCAATTGTAAATCCCTTCTCATCTGAATAAGCCATAATGATAATTTCTTCTATATTTTCAGGCTGACCTAAATAATAGAGTTGAAAGTTGGCTTGAGAATATTTCATTTTGATCAGAAGTTTATATTTTCCTTGCTGAAAGATTGATAAAACTTTTTCCTTTTCTTTTTGATATTGTTTATCATTCTTTCCGTTAATGGGCAAGGCCAAAACATTGATTTTCCGAAAAGCTCTTAATTTTTCTCTGTCTTCCTCAGGAATATTATTTAAGTTATTAAACAGCATATTGGTGGAAACATCCAGATGCATAAAACCTTCATCTTCCTGATGCTGAACGAAGTATTTTTGCAAACTGGGTTCTTGCCCGCAACTCATCAGCATGATAAAACTGCTGAGCAAAAAGAATTTTAAAATTCCCTTCATTATTTAGATTTTATATTTTTTAAATCTTCTGCTCCCGGCACACCTTTTAATTTTCCGCTGAGCTCTCCCACTTTGTTTAAGTCTATATTTCCGGTAAGAGAAAGCAAAACATAACGTGTTGTTGTATCTTCATCCTGAGTCATAAACATAAACAGCTGTCTGATTTTTTCTTCAGAATTTCCGGGTTTAGAATAAAACTTTAAAGATTTTCCATCATTTTTGACTCGCATCAATTCTTCCAATCCTCCGGAAGAAATATACTTTTCAGCATCTGTTTTCATTTCAGATCCAATTTTTGAATTGGTGGTAGATAAGACTTTTAATCCTTCCAGACTTTTTATCATTTCAAAATATTGCTGATCTTCTTTATCACTTTCAATGTCAAGTTTAGATAAAAGCTTAAACATATTTTCAGTGATAAAAACCCCATTTACATCTGCCATCTCTTCGTATTTTTCGAAGTTCTGAGCTGTGGAAACAAAGGACACTCCCAGCATCAGGATGACTATCAAGATTTTTTTCATTTTTAATTTTTTATATTTTTATTTTCTTCTTGTGTTTCTAAACTGTCTTTAGAAGGCAGCTCACTTACTTTCAGCACTTTCAACTCATTCAGATATTCCAGGTTTTCTCTGCCTCCCTCAGGTGCACTTCCCATCAACATAAATAATGAGCGAACATTTTCAGAAGCCACTCCGGAATTCCCGGAATTCTCAGAACCTGAACGGGAGCCGACAAAAGGCTGAATTAAAAAAAGAACGATTAAAACTGCAACCATTCCTGCCATTCTAAAAGTCCATTTATAGGATCGTTTTTGTGGTAAAAAAATATCTCCTGAAAAAGAATGCTCCTGTTCTTTTTGATAAAAAGAAAACAACATTCGATATTCTTCCCATTCAGGCGGAAGGTCTTTTGTTTGAGTAAAATACTCCTTCAATCTTGCTTCTTCCTCCAAGGTGGTTTCGGCTTCAAGATATTTCTGGAGCAATTTATTTATCTGTTGCTGTTCCATAGCTGTGTATCTTTAGTATTCTTTGTCTGATTTTTTTTCTGGCTCTCGATAAAGCCACACGAATAGCAGTTTCTTTCATATTCAAAGCAGCTGCCATTTCACTGTATTCAAGTTGTTCTATATCTCTCAACTGAATTAAGGTCTGCTCTTGTTCGGTTAAGGTTGAGATAATTTCTGATACCAACTTCAACTCATCTTTGGCTTCAATTTGCCGCTGTAGAGAAGCTTGATTGGACTCATAATTACTGTGAACAATTCTCAAATTATTATTGCTTTTCAATTTTAGCTGATCAATACAATGATTTTTAGTAATGGTAATTGCCAAAGCCTCAGGACTGTTATATTCTTTTATTTTTTTTCGGTTTTTCCACAGTTTGATAATAACTTCCTGAGTCGCATCTTCGGCAGCATCCTTAGAAATTAAATACCTCAAAGCCAATCGAAAGATTCGATCTTTTATAGGATTGATAAATTCTAAAAATTCTCGCTGATTCATTACTTATGCTTTACAATTAGAAGACGTGTATAAGTCCTTTTTGTTACATGATAAAGAATTTTCTTCTTGACTAAAACGATTTTCTTTAAGATCATTCTCTTATCTCTTTTAGGTTTAGAAAAAGATGCTGCAAAGAAAAAGGTGTATAAGCTTATTAACGGAAAATTCAATTTGAAATTCTTAATTTGCAATAAACATATTCCATTTGAACAAAAGAATATTTTATGAGGAAAATTTCGTTCTGCATTTTTAGCTTTATCATTTTAATAATTACTGCCTCTTGTTTTCATGAAGATTTTGACGATAAGATAAAAGATGCCTCTGTTTTACACACTCAAAATTTTGTTTATGAAGGTTTAAAACAATTTTACTTATATAAATCAGATAAAGAAGAACTGTCCGATGATTTTTTTTCTGATCAGGAAGATCTGGAAGCTTATTTGAATACTTTTGGTTCAGCTGAAAGTTTATTTGAATCTTTATTATTTCATGAAGACAGATTCAGCATTCTTGTTTCTGATTTTCGGGAACTTGAAAAACAATTAGCCGGAATCAGTTTAAGCAACGGAATGGCATTTGGATTGGCCAAAATTACTTCCTCAGGCAAAGTTTTTGGATATGTAAGATATGTTATGCCCGGAACTTCTGCTGAAGAAAAAGGAGTACAAAGAGGAATGTTATTCAATAAAATAAATGGCACAGAATTGACTGAATCTAATTATAAACAACTTTTAGCTTCTGATCAGTACAGCATAAGTTTAGCTGCATTACAAGGTGAAAATCTTGTTTCTCTGGATCAGAATATTTCTTTGACTAAAGCTGAATATGCCGAAAATCCTATTCATCTGCATACCATTATAGAAATCGGCAATCATAAAATCGGATATTTAATGTACAATGCTTTCAACAGAAATTTTGATGATGAATTGAATGCTGTTTTTGGAATATTCAAATCTGCCGGAATCACAGATTTAGTTCTTGATTTAAGATATAACAGCGGCGGCAGTATTGAAACCAGCAGAGCTTTAGCCGGAATGATCACAGGTCAATTTACCGGGCAGCTTTTTGCCAAAGAAGTTTACAATCAAAATTTTCCGGATCAGGATTTATTATTTAAAAATAAAACTGCAGGCGGTTCTGCTCTCAACAGTTTATTTTTAAATGATCTGTATGTTTTGACTTCAGCAAGTACAGCTTCTGCCAGTGAATTATTAATTAACGGATTAAATCCTTATATCAATTTAAAACAAATTGGAGATTTTACTGTGGGAAAATTTCAAGGTTCTGTCACTCTCTATGATTCTCCAAATTTTTCAAGGGCTGCTGTTCAACCCGGACATTATTATGCTATGCAACCCCTTATTTTAAAAACCATCAATGCTGAAGGATTTACAGATTATACTGAAGGATTAGCTCCTGATCTTTTAGAAAAAGAATCTTTAAATGATTTAGGAACACTTGGACATCCGGAAGAAAACTTATTAAATAAAGCCCTTCAAATGATAACAGGAGATTTAGATTTAGCAAAACCTAAGGCTGATGAAACACTTCTTCATTTTAAAGAGATTTTTGATAATCAACAAGAGAATTTAAATTACAGAAGAATGTATAAATCTTTATGAACTTTTATTTTTTGGCACAGCTATTGATTTAATACAAACTTCATTATTAAAAAAATGATTTATTCTTTTATTAATTCTTAAATCTTTTTAGATTTATAAACAATCAAACTTATGCGTTTCATCTTTTTAGCTTTATTATTTATGTCAACTATCGTAGGTTTTTCTCAACAGCAACAACAACCTACCGGAATAACGGTTACCGGAGAAGGAATTATTAAAGTAACTCCTGACAGAGTAAAAATCAGAGCCCGTGTAGAACACAAAGGTCAATCTGCAACAGAAGTAAAATCTGAAACAGACAAAGCCATGAAAAAGGTATTAGCTTTTCTGAAAAAAGAAAAATTATCAGAAAAAGATTATCAAACAGATTATGTTTCTTTAAATCAAAATTACGATTACAATACCAAAGAAAATTATTATCAGGCTGCTCAGTCTATTACTATTACTTTAAACAATCCTGAAGATTACAGTAATATTATGACAGGATTGATGAAATCCGGAATAAATCGGATTGATGGTGTTTCTTTTGAAGATTCAAAACTGGAAGAACATCGTAAACAAGCTCGTGTAAAAGCTATTGAAAATGCTAAAACCAAAGCTGAAGATTACGCTCAAACTTTAGGTTTAAAAGTCGGAATTGCTCAGATGATAAATGAATCCGGAAATAATTCTCCGGCTCCAAGAAGTATGATGCTGCAATCTGCAAGTTTTGATTCAAAAATGAGTGAAGAGTCTTCTCCTTTAGCTGTTGGACAAATAGAAATTAAAGAAAGAGTTGAAGTGAGATTCAGTATTGATTTAAAATAATTTTTATTCTACACTTAAAGAAGGCTGCTAAATCTGATAAGATTTTTCAGCCTTCTTTGGTTTTGGAAACAAAAAACTAAACAATCAAATATTGCTCAACAAAATTAACCTCTTATCTTTGCAATTCAATTTAAAAATCTATGATTGAAATCACCTTGCCGGATGGCAGTAAAAAGAAAGTTGAAGAAGGAACTACTCCTCTTGAAATAGCTCAGGGAATTAGTAGCGGATTGGCGCGCAATGTTTTATCTGCAAAGTTTAATGATGAAATAGTTGAAGTTCAGGATGGTTTAACTCAGGATGGAAGTCTGGTTCTTTTCACCTGGAATGATGAAGAAGGAAAACAAGCTTTTTGGCATAGTTCTTCTCACGTGATGGCTCAGGCTTTAAAAGAATTTTATCCCAACATAAAACTGACCATAGGCCCCTCAGTAGAAAACGGATTTTATTATGATTTAGATCCGAATGGGGAAAAAATTTCAGAAAATGATTTTCCGAAGATTGAGAAAAGAATGCTGGAAATTGCCCGTGAGCAACATGATTTTCATAAATATTCTATTTCAAAAGAAAAGGCTTTAGATTTTTATGAAAAAGAAGGAAATGAATATAAAATAGAACTCATCGAAAATTTAGAAGACGGAGAAATCACTTTCTGTGAACACGACACTTTTACAGATTTGTGCAGAGGAGGTCATATTCCAAACACTAAATTTATCAGAGCGGTTAAATTGATGAATATTGCCGGCGCTTATTGGCGTGGAGATGAGAAGAATCCTCAGCTTTCGAGGATTTACGGAATTTCTTTTCCCAAGCAAAAAGACCTTAAAGAATATTTAGAATTTTTAGAAGAAGCCAAAGAAAGAGATCATAGAAAATTAGGCAGAGAGCTCAAGTTGTTTACTTTTTCCTCAAAAGTTGGTCAGGGTTTACCTCTATGGCTTCCAAAAGGAGCGGCTTTAAGGGAAAGACTTCAAAATTTCCTGATGAAAGCTCAGCAAAAAGCCGGTTATGAAATGGTAATTACCCCTCATATCGGACATAAAGATTTATATATCACCTCCGGGCATTATGCAAAATACGGAGAAGACAGTTTTATGCCCATTCAAACTCCGAATGAAAATGAAGAGTTTTTATTAAAACCCATGAATTGCCCGCATCACTGTGAAATTTATAAATCCGAAGCCTGGAGTTATAGAGATTTACCAAAACGATATGCTGAATTTGGAACTGTTTACCGTTATGAACAAAGTGGCGAACTTCATGGACTGACGCGTGTTCGCGGATTTACTCAGGATGATGCCCATATTTTCTGCACACCCGATCAACTGGATGAAGAATTTAAAAAAGTAATTGATTTAACTCTTTATGTGTTTAAATCTTTAGGTTTTGATGATTTTACAGCTCAGGTATCTTTAAGAGATCCGGACAATAAGGAAAAATATATTGGCAGCGATGAAAACTGGGAAAAAGCAGAGAAAGCTATTATCAATGCTGCTCAGGAAAAAGGTTTAAATTATATTACAGAAGAAGGGGAAGCTGCTTTTTACGGACCAAAATTAGACTTTATGGTAAAAGATGCCCTGGGCAGAAGCTGGCAACTTGGAACCATTCAGGTAGATTACAATTTACCTGAACGTTTTGATCTGACTTATAAAGGAGCTGACAATGATTTACACCGTCCGGTGATGATTCATCGTGCGCCTTTTGGCAGTATGGAAAGGTTTATCGCTATTTTATTGGAGAATACAAAAGGAAATTTCCCGCTATGGCTTACTCCTGAACAAGTTATAATTTTAACTTTAAGCGAGAAATATGATAATTATGCAAAAAAAGTTTTAAATTTCCTTGAAAATGACGAAATTCGCGGCTCGATAGATAACCGAAATGAAACTATGGGCAAAAAAATCAGAGATGCCGAAGTTTCTAAAACGCCGTATATGTTGATTGTCGGAGAACAAGAAGAACAAAACGGCACGGTTTCTGTTCGAAAACATGGTGGAGAAGACTTAGGAAGTATGAAATTAGAAGAATTTTCTGATGAAATTTCAAAACAAATTAAGTCTGCCATTAAAGAATTTGAAGTTTAATTTTAAAATTTTAGTACAATTAGAAGAAGAAGATCAAGAGGTCCTTCGAGAGAGAAGGAAGAGTCGCATCGAATTAACGAGAATATCAGAGCGAGAGAAGTTCGCTTAGTTGGCGACAATGTTGAAATGGATATATATCCAATAAAGAAGGCTTTGGCTATTGCCGAAGAATTAGGTTTGGATCTGGTAGAGATTTCTCCGGATGCTAAACCTCCGGTAGTTAAGGCCATGGATTATAAGAAGTTCTTGTTTGAACAACGAAAAAGAGACCGGGCCAGAAAGGCTAAGGCCTCAAAAGTTGTCAACAAGGAGATTCGTTTTGGACCTAATACTGATGACCACGATTATGAATTTAAGAAGAACCATGCTATTCGTTTCTTAAAAGACGGAGCTAAGGTTCGTGCTTATGTTTTCTTCAGAGGTCGATCAATTGTCTTTAAAGATCAAGGAGAGATTTTGCTGCTTCGTTTGGCACAAGATCTTGAAGAATATGGAACGGTAGAACAATTACCTAAACTGGAAGGTAAACGAATGACTATGTTTATCGCTCCCAAGAAACAGAAAAATTAAATTTTCCTCTTCTCATTTTTTGAAGAGAAAATTAAAAAATTAAATAGAGCATTTAAATATACAGTACATGTCAAAAATGAAAACAAACTCCAGTGCCAAGAAACGTTTTAAAGTAACTGGTACCGGAAAAATCAAAAGAAAACATGCTTTTAAAAGCCACATTTTGACCAAGAAGTCAAAAAAGCGAAAAAGAGCATTAACCAAATTTGCTTTAGTTGACAAAGCTGACGAAAACAACGTCAAGCATATGTTGAGATTAAAGTAAAAACCATCGGTTTTATTAAACAAATTATTAACCCTGGAGCGGGCTTTAAAGATTTCAATTTAATTGAAACGCCTCCTACAAAAAAATATAAATTATGCCAAGATCAGTAAACTCAGTTGCTTCAAGAGCAAGAAGAAAAAAAGTTTTGAAGCAATCCAAAGGTTTTTACGGAGCTCGTAAAAATGTATGGACAGTAGCTAAAAATGCGGTTGACAAAGCTATGCTTTATTCGTATCGCGATCGCAAAACCAAAAAACGTAATTTCCGTTCTTTATGGATTATGCGAATTAATGCAGGTGCGAGAATGCATGGAATGTCTTATTCCAAATTTATGGGACAACTCAAAGCTAATAATATCGACTTAAACAGAAAAGTTTTAGCCGATTTGGCCATGAATCATCCCGAAGCTTTTAAAGCTATTGTTGATAAAGTAAAATAAATTAATAAAATTGCTCTGTTTAATAAAAATCCTTCCTTTTACCGGAAGGATTTTTTATTTTAGCTTCCATGAGACCTCAAATTTCCTTTATTCTTCTATTATTTTTAATAGTTCAGTTTTCAGCTCAGGCACAAATCAAACCTGACACCACTCTTTTTCAAAAATTTTACAAATCAGGAGATAATAAAGAAATATATGTTCCTTTAGGACGAATTGCTTTTGCAGATTCAGTAGTTGAATTTAAACGTGGGAATCCTGCAGCCAGAGAACCTTTTGATGATGAGAAAAATGGATTAGGAGAACCGGATTTTACAACCTATATCACCAAAGAACCCAAATATGTTTCCATAGGATGCGGAGGTCAATATACAGTCAAGTTTAAAAAAGTAGGATTTATAGATATTGAAGGTCCGGATCTGGTTTTTTTTGAAGTGGGTCCCACTATTGAACCTTTTAAAGTTGAAATTTCAACTGACGGAAAAAAATGGTTGCAAATGGGCGCTCAGGTAGATGGCGGCCAGGCTACTTTGGATATAGGAAGATTTGTTCGTCAAACCGATCCGCCTACGATTTATCATTATATACGTTTGACAGATCTAAAAAGATCTTGCGGAGGACCTACACCCGGAGCTGATATTGATGCAATAGGCGCTATTGGCGCTGTTATCAAATTAAGCCTCGATGCTAAAGTTTTATTTGATTATGATCAATTTTCTATTCGGGATCAGGCTAAGGAAGCTTTGGATGAATTAATAGGTTATTTAAAAGAAATTCCAAAAGCAGAAATTCAAATCCACGGTCATACTGATGCAGACGGCAGTCATGAATATAATTTAGCTTTGGGTCAAAACAGGGCAGAAAGTGTTAGGAATTACATTCAATCCAACCTCCTTGTTCAGGGAGATTTTATTTTTACTCTCAAGTCTTTTGGAAAAACAAAACCTGTAAAAGACAATAAAACTTCTGAAGGCATGCAACAAAACAGAAGAGTTGAAATCATCGTTTTTCCGGATAAGGATTTTTACAAACCTCCTTCAGCAAAAAAATAAAATAGAATTTCTTAAAAAACGAATCTGATTTAAGTTTTATGCTTTTGAGGTTTTGCTGCCGGGAATAGCAGGTTATTCAAAATCAATCTATATCCCGGGGAAGTAGGATGCAAAGCCAGTTCTGTGTGAGGATCTCCTACTCTATGAGCATAATCTTCCGGATCGTGACCTCCATAAAAAGTAAAAAATCCTTTTCCTTTTGTTCCATGAATATATCTGGCTTCTCCATTTCTTCTGTTTTCTCCCATAATAATAACGGTAGATTTTATTTCATTCGGATCAAAAGCAGTGGTTTGTCCCATAAATCCTTTTACCAGAGAGGTATGATTCTGATTTAACATAGTAGGCACAGGATCCCATTTGGCTGAAAAAGTTCGCAAACTAAAATAATCTTCTTCTCTTGGAATTTTTCTTTTATTAGTCATATCTATAGAAGAAAACTCATAAACGGTAGGATCTTTTTCAAGCGTAAAATTTGTAAAAGCAAAAGTATTACTATAATCCAATTTATTCTGATATCCGGGCTCACTCGGATCTCCATCAAACATAGGTTCGCAAATATCTGTATTTTCAGCAGCTAAAGCTATATCAAAAGAATCTGTCGCACTGCACATAGCAAACATAAATCCACCACCAATCACATAATCTCTGATCTTTTTCGCCACAGCTAATTTGGAATCAGAAACTTTATCAAAACCAAGTTTGGCAGCTAAGGCTTCAGCTTCTTTTTTCTGTTGAATATACCATGGTGCAGCCCTGTAAGCTCCATAAAACTTACCATACTGTCCGGTAAAATCTTCGTGATGCAAATGCAGCCAGTCATAAAGAACCAGTTTATCATCCAGCACTTCTTCATCATAAACTTTATCATAAGGAATCTCAGCATAAGTAAGAGCTAAAGTCACAGCATCATCCCAGGGTAAATTTCCCGGCGGGGTATAAACAGCAATTTTTGGAGCTTTTTCCAAAACAACGGCCGCTTGATTTTTAGAAGGACTTTCTATTTCATTCAACATGCTTTCTGTTTTGGCGTCACTGATCACTTCAAAAGAAACCCCTCGAATTCTGCATTCCTGTCTTATTTCATCAGTATCCGGCATTAAAAATGAACCTCCTCTGTAATTGAGCAGCCATTTTACTTTTTGATGTTTGGTCAAAACCCAATAAGTAATTCCATAAGCTTTTAGATGATTTTCCTGGGATTCAGCATCCATAGGAATAAGAATATAAGCTGCCCGGCTTGAAAAGGACAATAATAAAACCAATAAAAATAAAGCTAACTTTTTCATACTGACTAAGATAGCAATTTTAAAGAAAACAAAAGCTAATTAATCTTTAGAAAGGCACATCATTAAAAGGATCATCATCATTCATCGAACTTCCAAAAGCTTCTTCAGCAGAAGGGAAGTTAGAAGTCAGATTTTCCTCCTGATCTTCATTTATTTTAGAATAAAATTCATTAGGTGTACCAAAAGTATCTAAATTCTCAAAACGACCCAGATGTCCGACAAATTTCAGACGAATACTATCTGTCGCACCATTTCTGTGTTTAGCCACAATAAATTCAGCCTGACCTTCACTGGGCGTTCGTTCTTCATCATCCCATTCGTCAATTCCGTAATATTCAGGTCTGTAAATAAATGATACTATATCCGCATCCTGCTCAATCGCTCCGGATTCTCTCAAGTCTGAAAGCAAAGGTCGTTTACTACCGGTTCTGGTTTCAACCGCTCGTGACAACTGAGATAAAGCGATTACCGGAATATCCAACTCCTTCGCCAGTGCTTTTAAGTTTCTGGAAATAGTTGATATTTCCTGTTCACGATTTCCTCCTTTATTATTTACAGAAGCGGTCATCAGTTGGAGATAGTCAATAATAATGAGTTTAATTCCATGTTGAGAAGCCAACCTTCTGGCTTTCGCCCGTAAATCAAAAATAGAAAGAGAAGGCGTATCATCGATAAACAAAGGAGCTGACTCTAAAGATTTTACTTTTACGTTAAGTTGCTCCCATTCGTGTGTTTCTAAATTTCCTGTTCTCAATTTTTCAGAAGAAAGTCCGGTTTCAGAAGAAATCAATCTGGTAATTAACTGAACGGATGACATTTCCAGAGAAAAGAAAGCCACCGGAATATCCTGACCCACGGCAATATTTCGCGCCATAGAAAGGGTTAAAGCGGTTTTACCCATCCCGGGTCGGGCAGCAACAATAATTAAATCACTGGGTTGCCAGCCGGATGTCAATCGGTCTAATTCATCAAATCCGGAAGGAATTCCACTTAATCCTTCTTTATTAGAGATTTCTTCAATACGTTTTTTGGCCTGCATCACCAAAGTTTGAGCCGATTCGGTACTGGTTTTTATATTTCCCTGAGTAACATCATATAATTTAGATTCTGCAGAGTCCAATAAATCAAAAACATCGGTTGATTCATCAAAGGCTTCTTCAATAATTTCATTAGAAATCCGGATGAGACTTCTCTGAATAAATTTCTGAAGAATTATCCTGGCGTGAAATTCTATATGTGCAGAGGAAGAAACTTTATTTGCCAATTGAGCGAGATAGAAATCCCCGCCCACTGCCTCCAGCTTTTTTTGTTTTTTTAATTCACTTGAAACGGTTAATAAGTCAATTGGCTCACCTTGTTCAAACAAGGAAAATATGGCTTCAAAAATATACCCATGAGATTCCCTGTAAAAAGCCTCAGGAGTTAAAATGTCAACTACTTCATCTACACCTTTTTTATCAATCAGCATTGCGCCAAGTGTAGCTTCCTCTAAATCAACGGCTTGAGGAGGTATTTTTCCGCGCTCAAGGCTGACTACATCTCCTCTTCCTGTATTATAACTATGTTTTTTGCTCAGTGTTTCCATACCGCGAAAATAAGTAAATTGAATTCTTAAACTCTCAAAACACGCATCTAAATAATCCACCGGCCTTCCACAATTCAGCTGTGGATAACTTGTTTTCTATGTTGATAAGTTTTTTTTTGATTCTTTTTAAAAATAAACATTTTCTTACTATTCCTCTAATGAAAACATTTTTCCCTCATCAATTTTCAGAATCTTAAATAAAGTGAAAAATAAATTTACCTATCTTTCAAGAAGAATAAAAGAAATAAAAAACCGACTGACTCATCTCAAAAAGCCAATCGGTTTAAAATATCAAAAAGGAATTAAATTTAGCTTAAAGCAACTCTTCTAAATCCAGTAACCTTCACGTCTTTACCAAGGGTTTGAACGTGTTTGGCTACACTGATTTGGTTGTCTTTAATAAAATCCTGATTCACCAAAGTATTATCTTTATAGAATCTCTTTAATTTACCTTTAGAAATCTGATCCCAAAGATGCTCAGGTCTTCCTTCTTTTTTATTTTGCTCATTTGCAATTTCAAGTTCTTTATCGATAATATCCTGCGGAACACTATCTTCATCCAAAGCGATAGGATCCATTGCGGCAGCTTGCATAGCTACATCTCTTGCAATTTCTTCCGCCTTATCTGATTTCTTAGAAAGTCCGGTTAAAGTAGCAATTTTATTTCCGGCGTGAATATAGCTTCCTACGAAAGGTGCTTCTAAAGTTTCAAAAGCTCCAATTTCAATTTTCTCACCAATAACACCGGTTTGTTCGATTAATTTTTCTTCAACCGTAATTCCCTGGAAATCGGCTTTCATAAAATCATCAAGTGATTCATAATCTAAAGCCATTTCAGCCAGGTCATTTGCCAGTTTAATAAAGCCTTCATTCTTAGCCACGAAGTCAGTTTCACAATTCAAAGAAACAATCACTCCTTTGGATTGATCATCATTTACTTTTGCAATAGCGGCACCTTCAGATGATTCGCGATCTGCTCTTTTAGCTGCAACCTTTTGACCTTTTTTACGTAAAATCTCAACAGCTTTTTCAAAATTTCCTTCTGCTTCTACCAAAGCATCTCGGCAGTCCATCATACCCGCTCCGGTTGATTTTCTTAATTTATTTACATCAGCAGCAGTTATTTTTGCCATAGTTTTCAAATTTTAAGGATTGTAAAAGCCTATAAACTAAATTTACAGGCTTTTAAAATGATTATAAAAATTAGCTTATTTTTTTTCTTCAGGAGTTTCAGCAGACGCTTTTACTTCTTCTTTAGCTTTTCGCTTAGCAGCATCCTGAGCAGCTTTTCTTTCTTTAGCTTCTGCTTTTTCTTGACGTCTTGCTTCCATTTCCTTTTCTCTGGCTCCTAAACCGTCAACAATTGCATCGGCTAAATAAGAAACCACTTTTTGAATAGATTTAGAAGCATCATCATTTGCCGGAATCGCATAATCAACCTCTCTTGGATCAGAGTTGGTATCAACCATCGCGAAAATCGGAATATTAAGACGCTGTGCTTCTTTAACAGCAATGTGTTCACGTAAAATATCAACTACAAACAGCGCTCCGGGTAAACGAGTCATATCCTGAATTGAGCCTAACTGTTTTTCTAATTTAGCTCTCATTCGGTTTATTTGTAATTGTTCTTTTTTGGAAAGAGAATCAAATCTCCCGTCCTTTTTCATTCTGTCAACGTTGTCCATTTTCTTAACAGATCTTCGGATGGTGACAAAGTTGGTCAACATTCCTCCCGGCCAACGCTCAGTAATATAAGGCATATCGCATCTTTTTGCTTCTTCAGCAACGATTTCCTTAGCTTGTTTTTTAGTAGCTACAAATAAAATTTTTCTTCCGCTGGCAGCAATTTTACTCATTGCTTTAGCAGCTTCTTGCATTTTTGCAGCACTCTTGTAAAGATTAATAATGTGGATTCCGTTTCGCTCCATATAGATATAAGGAGCCATATTTGGATTCCAGCGGTGGGTCAAGTGTCCAAAATGAACACCTGCGTCCAATAGTTCTTTAATTTCAATGTCTTTTGCCATTTTTGTAATAGTTTACGTTCTGTTGATATAGCAACAAACAAGTGGCGTATTTACGGCCTTGTCTGTTTAGATGCTAAACTAACTCCGCTATACTTGGTGGATTTAAATAGCGGATAACAACAAATCAAGTTTATAAATAAATTAAATATCGGTTGAGAAAATTAACGCTTAGAGAATTGGAATTTCTTACGAGCTTTTTTCTGACCGTATTTTTTACGCTCAACCATTCTGGGATCACGCGTCAGCAAACCTTCAGGCTTTAACAACCCTCTGTTTTCTGCATCCAACTCACAAACCGCACGCGCAAGTGCTAAACGAATAGCTTCTGCCTGTCCGGTTATTCCTCCTCCATATACTTTTGCAATAATATCAAATCTGTTCTCGTTCCCGGTTAGGTTTAATACCTGATGAACCTTATACTGTAAGGTTGGAATGGTAAAATAATCATTTAATTCACGATTATTAATAGAGATCTTACCTTCTCCTTCCGCAAGATAAACTCGGGCAACAGATTTTTTTCTTCTTCCTATTTTATGAATAGTTTCCATTTACACCAGTTCGTTTAAGTTAATATTTTTTGGTTTTTGGGCTTCCAGTCCATGATTCTCATCTACAAACACACGCAGATTTCTGAAAAGATCAGCTCCTAATCTATTTTTGGGAAGCATTCCTTTTACGGCTCTTTCCACAACACGACGAGGATCTTTTCCATGCAACTGTCGGGCTGTTAAAGAACGAGCCCCACCAGCAAAACCGGTATAGCGCATATATTCTTTCGCATCCCATTTATTACCGGTAAGATTTACCTTATCGGCATTGATAATGATCACATTATCTCCACAATCTACATGTGGCGTAAAATTAGGCTTGTTTTTCCCGCGCAATATAGTAGCGGCAACCGAAGCAAGCCTTCCTAACGATTGACCATCTGCATCAAGAACGACCCATTCTTTATTAACGGTCTTCTTATTTGCAGAAATGGTTTTGTAACTCAATGTATCCACACTTCTTTCTTTACAAGATTAAACAATAATTTAAATTTCTATTTAATTGAAAAACAGGCTGCAAATTTACGATTTAAAATTGAGTAAGCAAAAACTATTGGTGAATTTTATTAAGTCTCTTGTTTATATTTTAAAAATAAAAATCCGCCCTCATCAAAAGGACGGATAAATAAGGTAAGATTATAACTCAACAAAAATTAATTCACCTGAAACATGATAGGCAACTGATAAATTACTCTAACCGCTCTACCTCTTTGTTTTCCGGGCTGCATACTCGGGAGCATACTAACCACTCTAATAGCTTCATCTTCGAGCTGAGGCTCTGTGGCTCTTGCCATCACATCGACCACATCTCCGTGTTCATTTACTGTAAACTGAACATTGATTCGCGTTACACCTGACATCCCTAAATCTGCTGCCAAATCCGTATTAAAACGACGATTTACAAATCTTTGAACTGCGTCGCTCATACATTTTTTTCGTTTTTCATTATCTTTAAACTTCTCACATCCGGGGAAAATAGGCACGTCTTGAATAGCTGCAAAAGGAACAGATTCGATTTCTTCCGGTTCTCCTTCATCCGGCGCAGATTGAATTTCACTAATATCAGCGACTTCCACCTTTGGGACTTCAATATCTTCCACTGTTTCAACTTCATCCTCTTCTATTTCCTCATCATCTTCCACAATATTGAGAATATCCGGAGCCTTTGGTGGCGGTGGTGGCGGCGGCGTATTGGTTCTTGGAGTTTCTGTAACAATTACATCCTCAGGTTCAAGATCGGTATATTTCACAATTTGAACCTCTTCCACCTCATCCACTTTATCATAGGTTCTACGTTCTATGAATATCCAGGAAATTAAGAGTACAATCACCATTCCTATCTGGAAAAAGATCAGACTCCATCGCCTCAAATCTTTATTTGGATTCTTTTTAATCTGCATAGCCTATCAGTTTAATTGGTTATTAATTTACGAAAATTTGACAGCTAATTTTGGCCCTAAAATCATTAAGAATAAAGAAGCTAAAATAACTCCTAAAGTATTAGCAACTATATCCAGCCATTCAAATCCTCTGTATGTTGTTAAGTCTCTTTGTAAAACCTCAATAAGGATGCCAAAACCAACAATACTTAAACAAAGCCAAAAATTAGGTAACAAATTATTGGTTTTTTCTTTAGTGAATAAATAAAAATGCCAGAGCAAGGTCATACCGAAATAAGCTCCAAAGTGAAAAATCTTATCTGCATGCTTAAAACTAACAGAAATATTTTCGGATTTTATTTTCACCAAAGACACAAAAAGCAGACTTATGGTATAAATCAGAGCTAAAACCAGCCAAAGGTTTTTATTTAATAAGCTCTTCATATTCTTTTGCGCTCAGCAATTCATCCAGATCTTCAGGATTGGAATATTTAATTTTTATCATCCATCCCTCACCATAAGGATCTGAATTGACTAATTCAGGCTCATCTTCCAAGTCTTCATTAAACTCTACAACCGTACCACTTACAGGCATATGTAAGTCAGAAACAGTTTTTACTGCCTCTACAGTTCCAAAAACCTCATCTTTATCCAGATCTTCATCCAGGCTTTCCACTTCAACATAGACTACATCACCCAATTCACTTTGAGCAAAATCCGTAATTCCGACAATGGCATGCTCGCCGTCAATTCTTACCCATTCGTGTTCTTTAGTGTATTTTAATTCTTCCGGTAAATTCATTTGAAAAATTTTAGATTAATAATATAAGACAAAATTAAAAGAAAACTTGAATCCTCTGCTATACTTCAGATCGATTTTCTAAACTTTACAAATCTATTCAAATTCTTGAACTTTTGCATGATAGCTAAAAAAATTAATTTCCAAAGGTATATCTTAGTTTAATTCCCGTACGAATTGTTGTTTGTGGGAAAGCTGTTGATACAAAATATTTGGAAAAATTATGATCATAATAAAAAATAGCAGTCAGATTCTGAGACAACGCATAATCTGCAGTAAAATTAAGTTGCCATCTATCCTGACCGGTGGTAACCTGACTATCGTTGATATCTAAATAACGAACAATGGTTTTGTTTCTTCTGTAAGACACATCCGCTTTCAAATTTAAATCGCTGGTCAAAACCCGGGTTTGCCCTTCAAATTGTGTGGTCACTCTTAGATCTTTAATTCTATATCCGACTCCGAAACGATATTCATTTCCTTGAATTTCTGTCAGCAAGTTATTATCAAAACTTAAAGATAACGCCCGGTCTCTGTCTACCTGAGCCATGATACTGATAGAATTCAGCATTTCAAAATCCAGTTTTACCAAAGGAGAAAACTGCTCTGCCAGGTTGATGTTTGAAATCAGTCTTTCACTTCTGTAGTTCCCATTCTGATCAGTGTTGTTTACTCCATAAGGATCATTTCTATCATAATTGAGGTTGGTCTGAAACTTATTGATGGTATATCCTGCCCGATATCCATGCTGCACACTAAATCTTCTGAAGTGTTCTCTAAAAAAAGGAATTCGCATTAAACCTGTATATTTTAAATCCCAGTTGGGCAGAGGCACATTTCGGAAAGTTCCTAAACTGACTTTAGAAGCATCTTTTCCGGTGTAAGCAGCTAAAAATGCAGGAATCAGAACTTGTTGACTGGTTCGGCCAAAACCGACAGGATATCCCGTTTCAGGATTGATATTTTCCGGATTATTTAAATCTATTCCCGCTTGTTCTGCCAGTCGATTAGCGATTTCTAAACGATTGTCGCGGAATTCCTGAAATACTTCAGAAAAATTCTCATCACTCGATTTAAATGCTGTTCCGATCATAATGGTGGAAATACTGAAATTCCCAAAACTATGAGGAGTCAAAGAACGATATTGCAGATCTTCAGGACTGACCCTAAAATCTTCAGAATAATTATCTGCATAAACTCTGTCGGCTTTTAGATCTATCGTTAAATCAGGCAGTAAACTAATATCTGCTTTTAGATTTAAAGTTTTAGTAGTAGTGGTGGCATATTGCTGGTTGAAGTTTTCGTAAATGGTCAACCATCCTTTGCTGGCTGCCAGTTCTCTTACATCAGACTGACTACCAAAAGTAAAGCCTGCTGAAGGTTTTGTTGTTCCTATAAATCCAACATCCTGTAAATATCCGGGAAGGAAAGTACCTTGTGTTTCTTCATAATTCACATTGATACGATTGATAGCTGTGATAAGATTGATTCCGGTATTCAGCATCTTATCTCCAAAAGATAATTCTGTTGGTAAATCTGCTGAAGATCTTGAGGATGAACGTTCATTTCGGACTAATCCCAATCTGTTTTCACGACTGTCTCTTCCACCCGAAGGTCGCACTTGTTTCTTTTTTAACCCTACATAATCATACAGTCTTTTCATAGTCAATGTTCCGTTGATTTGATGCGTTCTTGAATTCTGAATGGTATTTCCCAAATCGGGTGTATCCGGAAGGGTTTTTAAAATCTCAGATCCTTTTTGCCACTGGAAATTTCCGGTATAGGAATATTGAGCGCGAACAAAATTTAGAAAAGGAAATTTATCAAAAGGTAAATCATAATTGACTTGTAAGCTTTGATTATGCTGATTGGGTCTTCCCAGATCAAAAAAATCATCCCAAACTCCGATGGTATTATCCTGTACGCCATCTTGGTCTATATAATTTCTGATGATTCTATTATTGGAAACTGAAAAAACAAAATCCAGTGATTCTGTCAATTTATCATTGATGGTGAAACCCCAATTAAATCTGTAATCTCTTTGATATAATCTGGGCAAACCCAAAGAACCCTCAGGTAAATTGATTTGTCGGAATTTTTGTTCATTGTATTGCCGAAGAATATTAGCAGTAGCTGAAACATTATTGGGCAAAGGAGAAAGATTAAAATCTCTGATAGGTGCAAAATACCTGCTGCTTCCTAAAAATTTCGATTGTTTAAAAGGTTCAAGTTTCCAGGGAGCAAAAGCATAATCATAAGTAGTTCCGACATTTACATTCTGACCCAGTCCTTCTTCAATTTTAAAATCTCTGTGATCAACCTGATTATAGGTTCCTGAAAAAGAGAAATTTTCAATATCTATGGGAAGCGGTGTTTTGTCTGTAGTTCTCTGTTTGCTTAACCCTATAACACTTACACTTTGTCTTCGTGTATATTCTTCTGCTCTTCTTCTCAGTTCTTTTCGCTCTCCTGCATCTGTTGTATTATTAAGCAATGTACTCAATTCCAAATCTTTAAATTCAGGATCATATTCAGGAGTAATTAATTCTTCTCCTCTGCTATAACTGACAGGAATAGTTAATCCCCAGTTTTCAGGAAGCAGCTGACCTGCATTTACATTGGTCACTACATCATAAGCCTTAACATCTTCTCTGCTTCTGGCATTAGGTCCTTGTTCTATAGAGCCAAAACCGATAGTGCTTTTATGTCCATTGGCTGAAATAGCCATAAAATCAGCTAAATTAGTATCGACATTAAGATTAGCTGCCCATCCTCCGTGGTTTTTCATTTCTGCCAAACGGAATTCGTTTAACCAGACTTCACCATAAGCATCGGTGTTTCCGGTATTTTTTAATCCAAGCATAATGACACGAACATCTCCAAAACTGGGATTACCTTTCATAGCCACTTTCATGTCTCCGGTATCTGCATTAGCTGAAATAGGATTTCCTTCCCTATCAAAATAATTTAGATCGGTCATGTTAAAGTTATTGTCACCAATAACAGTAGCTTTTATAGTTTGTAATAAATCCAGCGGCAGGTTTAATTCATTTTCTTCCGGCCAGACATCTCTCGGATCAGTTGATCCTTCGGGACTGACTTTTAAGGGAATTTCAATCTGATAGAAGTTGTTTTTTATGTCTGAACCGATTCTGACAAAAACCGATAAATCACCATCCATTAATTGCGGATTGGGACTGGGAAGACTGTTGGCATGTAAAAACATTTTCAGATTCTTAAACTGTCTCATGTCCACCTGAAAATTTTTATACACAGCTCGCATGTCATTAGGCGCAAGCTTTTTCACTTTTAAAGCTAAAGACTGTTCATCTTCTCTAATTCTTTGGTTGTGATTTACTAATTCTTCTCTTCTTACTCCCGGAGGGCTGACATAGTTAGAGTTTTTCTCTTCACTGACAGATTCTGAAGTAAAAGAAGTTCCTGGAGTGGTTTGAGGATCACTTCCTCCGGGCTCTAAAGCTAAATCATATCTTCTGTAATCTCCTCTTACCAGGTCCATTGTTCCAAATCGTAAAACAGTAGGCTGATTAAATTCAGTCAGGAAAAGTCTCATAAAACGAATGGATCGCATATCACTGATTCCTCCAACAGAATATTTACTATCCATACTTAAAGGAACCCTAAACTGCACCCAACGCGTCGGCATTTGCTGACCATTCTGAAGAGTGACAGAAATTTCACGTACGTCAGAGATATAATCCTGATCTACACCTGCTATTGAACTGGTGTTATTATCAACACTCATATTAGGATAAATCGGAACTTCATATTGAAAATAACTGTCAATGGTGTTCATGGTATTATCCCTGTTTACGTCTTCGGTTGAAGGTTCAGTAGTATTTCCTCTGTTCGTCTGACCTACTGAAGAAGGAGAGTTTCCTTCCAGACCATTATAACGGCGATAACGCTCTACAATTCCACCTTCTGCCTGCAAATAATATTCATAATCATCATTTGAAGGATCTTCTAAATTGGCAAAAGCCGGGAATTTTGCTTTTTCATCTGCATTGTTCATTCCGTCCAGACCTAAATCCTGATTAGCTCTCTCATCTCCTTCGGTGTCAAAAGCATATACTAAAGATTGAGTAGAAGGAACTCTTCCAAAAGCAGTCTCAATAGTTCCGGCTGTACTTCCGTCTTTTGGCAAACCATTTTCGTATTGTTTTCTTCCGTCTTTAAGAACGTCTTCTGAAATACTTCCAAGATTGAAAACAATTTTTCCTTTAGATAAATTTGCATTTTCCTCATAAATATAAGGATCCATCAACCAAAACTCAACGTACTGAACATTGGTTTGTTCAAAATCTGAGTTTTCAATACCTCTCATAATTCCTCCGAAATTCTCTTCCGGATTGGGTAAATTATTGGTTCCGGCAGCGGCAGGATTAAAATTATACATTCCTCTTTCATTAGGATAATAAGCCAGATCTAAAGAATAAATTGCTCTGGTGTCTCCTTCTAAAATATCGGTATCCGGAAAAATTTCATCTTTAAAAATTCTTCGGGTATCGTAAGTTGAAACATCATTATCAGAAATTTCAGAAGGTCTTGATCCGCTATAGAAAATCGGGTCGATGGTGTACCAGTTTAATTTAGCTCTTTTATATCCTGAGGCTAAATCTCCGTTTGCTTTTTCTCCACCAAAACCAATGGGAGCACTTGATAAAAACCAGGAATGCGGAGCCAAAACCGAAATACCGGTTTGAGAAGCCTCAAAATCATCTACATAAGAAGTTGTTTCTCCTCCGAAATTATCTCCTCTTGGAGAACCGGGTTGTAAATAAGCAAATTCTCCCCGCACAGAAAGATTGGAAGGCACATCTGTGTCTATATTAGGTAATTTATTGACCAGACGTGTAAAGAAAGGTACTTCGGTAGAATAATTCAGATTAAATCCATAAATCGTATTATTTATAGGTTCATATCCATAGCTCGATTTGTGAGTTTGGGGTTTTTCATTCATATTAATCATAGTCGCTCCCAAAAGTAAATTCTTATTCACTTCATGATCGACATGAATTCCTGCAAAACGTTTTGTTCTTTGACCAAAAAGAGCATTATTTTCTGTAGAAACATGAATGGGCTGATCAGAAGCTTTTAAAGCTTCATTAATAATTTTTACTCTTCCTAATTCATAATCTACTGTATAATCTACACCTTCCTGTAATTCTCTTCCACCGGCAGTAACTTTTACCGATCCTCGAGGAACATTAAAAGATCCTATCGGAATACCTTCATCTCCTGAAGAACGGTAACTTCCTATAAGCTGAAATTTATTTTTATCTGAATCTTGTTGTTCAGCCTGGGTTTTTGTACTTCGGTAGAGAGAGCGAAAAACGTACTTACTTTGGTTGGCGTTATAAGTGTCAGGATCATTATAATCTGCTGCCGGTCCATCAGGATCCTGAAGTTTTTCAAAAAGATGTTTTCCAAAAGGCTCAACAGTGGTAAAAATTAATCTTCCATTTTCAGGATCAACCGTAATACCGGGCACAAAATCAAAAAATCCGTCTCCACCTGTTACCGGATCCTGATTAATATTTAATTTATCTAAATTAAAAACTCTCAATAAAGGAACATCATGAACATCTTCAGGAAGAGTGGTTCCTTCTACGGCAGTGATATAATTCAGTGGTTGCGGATCTGTATAAAGAATATTAAAATCAAAATCTTCCTGTTGTAACTGATTTGCATCCAGGTTATAAATATTCTTCATCATTAAATCCCAAATAGGCTCATTTACATTGGTGATGGGACTTTTTAATAGTTTCACAATCAGGTTTTTATTCTGAGCTATAGGCTGACCATCCGGGTCCTGAGGATTACTGACAGGCTGACTGGCATCAACTCCGTCACTTCCAAATTCTCCAACCTGATGTACTTGCCCGTTAACCGTATATTCGTAAGCCACTGCAAGCATTTCATCATTCCTGATTCGCGTTCTAAGAGAGATATAACCCAATTTTGGATGCACGGTATATTCACCCTGATTTAATTGTCTTGCATTTTCCAGTTTTGCGTAATCAACCCCTTCATCAACAGTAGTTGACAAAGCTCCAAAACCTTGACCAACAGTAGCTATATCACGAATAGCCGGAGTTAAAACACTTTGCTGGGGACCTGTTATTCCTAAAGGATTAAAATCGTTATTGGCATTATTGGGATAAGCATCCGGATTGGCATTGATAAAACCGGAATATTCAGGCGGGTTAATAGGGTTTCCTTCAGCATCCATAAAAACTCCCATCACAGCCGGATCAGATTCACCTAAATCCTGAATGCCTACGATATTTCGTGCATTGGCCAGATGATCCGGAGAATTGGAACGATTGGTCACCCAGACCTGAACCCGGGTGATTTCAATATTACTGTTGATATAAGGATAATGCTCAAGAGCTTTATCATATTGTTTGCGGAAATAATGAGCTAAAAAGAAATGACGGTTTTCATCATATTCCAAGGCGAATTTTTCAAAATCTTCTACCGCTCCGCCTCCTTCAATTAGAGTTTGTTGCCTTTCAGAATTTTGCTCTGAATAAATTCCGGTAATTCTGGTTTTTCCGAATTTCAACTCCGTTTTCACCCCAAACAAACTTTGAGAACCCTGAATGAGTGAGTTGCTTAAAGGCATGTTGACATTTCCCAATTCAATTTTTTGAACAATATCATCTTCATCCGGAGTATATTCAAGTTTTATCTGATTCTGAAAATCAAAAGTAGAATGAGTATCATAATTAGCAGTAATCTGAAGTCTTTCACCCACATGACCATTCAAACTCAAGTTGATATTCTGGTCAAAATCAAAAGTAAAACTCGATCGGTTGCGCGGACTTAAGGAAGGGTTATCTGTTTTGTTATACAAAATTCCCAAACCTACCTCTACTGATCCCTGAGGAATAATTTCAATTTCATTTCCTCCAAAAATGGTTTCAAAAAAATCATTGTTTACATAAAAAATAGGCAACAGATTCCTTTGGTCTTCATCACTTCCATCTCCGCGGGCATTAACAGCATCGAATTTCTCTTTAAAATATCGCTTCATCTGCTCTTCTCTGACGCGCTCCTGAAACTCATCCGGAGTGAGGGTTAAGGGATATTTAATATTGACATCTCCTACTTTTTCAGTATAGATATAAGTATTGGTAATAGGATCATAAGTATATTTAGAAACAATACTACTGGGATTTTTAAAAGAGAAATTTCCCGTTCTGATAGAGTCTGTTTCTTCCTGAGCCATAACTTGTGCAAATGCAAAGAAGAGAAATGTTATGAAGAAACAAGTTTTTGTCGGCAAGTGTAGATAATCTTGTTTTACCAAAGCAATTAAAGTTTTTTTAATGCAAGTTTGATGATGGTTTCAGCTGTCGCATCCTTATTTTCCAAAAGAATATTACGAACCACTCTGGATGACTGTTTGCGTTTATAGCCAAGAGTTTCCAATGCTGATAACGCTTCTTCTTTTTGAGTATTGTTTAAAGCTGTTAAAATTTTGTCATTAACATCTACATCTTTAAACTTATCTTTTAAATCAATAATCACTCTTTGAGCGGTTTTGATTCCAATTCCCTTCACGCTTTTTAACAATTCAACATCCTCTGAAGCTATAGCCTGAATGGCCTGATCGGGAGATAAAGAAGATAAAAGCGTGCGGGCTGTGCTGGTACCAATTCCTGAAACAGAAATTAATTTGGTAAAAACCTCTCTTTCAAACTCCTCCATAAATCCATATAAAGCCTGAATATCATCACGAACATGAAAATAAGTATGGATAAAAATATTTTCATCTTTCGGTAAGCGAGCATAAGTATGCAAAGAAATATTCACAAAATATCCTACTCCTCCGCATTCGACAATAATAGAAGTAGGTGATTTTTGAATAAGTTTTCCTTTTAAATGTGCAATCATTATATAAAATTAAATGGACAAATGTAATTAATTATTACAAACCCCTATAAATAAAGAAAGTATATAAACCCTTTGATGAGCTGAAAGAAAACTTCACCCATCTGATTCTCATCCTGAAAAAAGAAATTATTTTTTAGCTTTTCTTTCTTTCTTTTGGGCGTCAATTACTGCTATGGCAGACATATTAACCATTTCCTGAACACTGGCTCCCAGTTGAAGAATGTGTACAGGTTTTGAAAGCCCCATCATAATGGGTCCAATAGAATCTCCTGAATCCATTTCTTTTATCACTTTATAAGTTGAATTGGCTGATGCCAGGTTCGGGAAAATCAAGGTATTTACTTTAAGATTGGCAATTTTTGAAAAAGGGAAAATATTTTCTCTCATGGAACGATTCAGCGCAAAATCAGCTTGAATTTCTCCATCCACCAGTAAATCGGGTCTTCTTCTGTGAAGTTTAGCCACCGCATCTCTCACTTTTCTTGCCTGAGGCGCTTTTGAAGAACCAAAATTCGCATAAGACATCATAGCAATTACAGGTTCAATCCCAAACATTTTTACAGTTTCTGCTGTCATTTCAGCAATCCGGGTGAGTGTATCGGCATCAGGTTCTATATTGATGGCTGTATCACTTACAAAAATAGGACCTCTGGATGTACTCATTAAATTGGTTGTGGCAATTCTGGAAACTCCTTCTTCCGGCTCGATCAGTTCTAAAATAGGTTTTAAAACAATCGGATACGCACGGGTATATCCTGAAAGCAAAGCATCTGCATGACCTTCATTTACCATCATCGCCCCAAAATAATTTCTTGATCGCATCAGGTTTTTAGCATCGAGCAAGGTGGTGCCGTTTCTTCTTCTTGCCAACCACATTTTTTCTGCGTAAAAATTAAGCTCATCTTCATGATCTTCAGATTTCGGATCCAGAATTTTAATACCTTCCGGATTAAAATCAATTTCCTTCATCAGCTCCGCTATAATTCTTTTATTTCCTAATAAAATAGGTTTGGCTATTCCTTCTTCCATAGCCACTTGAGCTGCTTTTAAAACATCGAGCTGATCAGCTTCTGCATACACCACTCTTTTTGGATCTGCTTTTGCTCTTTCTGATAGTAACCGGGTGATTTTATTATCACTTCCCAAACGATCTTCTAATTCATCGTGATACCGATCCCAATCTTCAATAGGTTTTCGGGCTACTCCCGATTCCATAGCTGCTTTTGCTACTGCAGGCGGCACCTCTGTTATCAATCGCGTATCAAAGGGTTTTGGAATAATATAGTCTTTTCCGAAATTAAGTTTGATTTTTCCGTAAGTGATGTTCACTTCCTCAGGAACAGTTTTTTTGGCTAAATCGGCCAGAGCACGCACAGCTGCCATTTTCATTTCTTCATTAATTTCAGTAGCGCGCACATCCAGAGCTCCTCTAAAAATAAAAGGAAAGCCTAAAACATTATTTACCTGATTAGGATAATCTGAGCGACCGGTAGCCATAATCACATCATCACGAGTGGCAACTGCTTTTTCATAAGTGATTTCAGGATCAGGATTAGCCATAGCAAAAACAATGGGATTTTCAGCCATGCTCAACAACATCTCTTCTGAAACAATATTACCAACTGAAAGACCCACAAACACATCTGCATCTTTCATAGCTTCTTCCAAAGTATTTATTTTTCTATCAGTTGCAAATTCAGCTTTTTGTTCGCTTAAATTTCCACGATCTTTTCTGATCACTCCTTTACTGTCCAGCATTACCAGATTTTCAGCTTGCACACCGAAAGATTTATACAATCTCGCACAGGAAACAGCTGCAGCTCCTGCTCCGCTGACCACTATCTTAACTTCTTCTATTTTCTTTTCGGCTAATTCGACTGCATTGAGCAAAGCTGCTGCAGAAATAATAGCAGTTCCATGCTGATCGTCATGCATCACCGGGATATCCAACTCTTCTTTTAGCCTTCTTTCAATTTCAAAAGCTTCAGGAGATTTGATATCTTCCAGATTTATACCTCCAAAAGTCTTGGCAATATTTTTTACGGTTGAAACAAACTCATCCACATCATTGGTATCTACTTCTATATCAAAAACATCAATTCCGGCAAAAATCTTAAACAGTAATGCTTTCCCTTCCATCACAGGCTTAGATGCTTCCGGACCTATATCTCCTAAACCTAAAACAGCCGTTCCGTTGGAAATCACTGCAACTAAATTTCCTTTATTGGTATATCTGTAAGCATCTTCAGGATTCTCCTTGATTTCAAGACATGGATAAGCCACATAAGGAGAATAGGCTACAGATAAATCTCTTTGGGTTGAATATTTCTTTGTCGGAACTACTTCAATTTTTCCGGGTCTTGGTTTACCGTGATAAACCAAAGATTCATGACGTTTTCTATCTTCACTCATACTCGATTTTTTTAGAAGGGCTAAAGATAAGCATTTCTCAATTGTCAGCTCTCTTTCAGAAAATCAATATTTCTTTTTAACCCTGAAAACTTTGTTCTTTTAACAGCTGATTTTCGGAAAAGATCGCGAAAGACCTCTTCGGTAATTTCTTCCCAGTCCCCTTTTGACATATTGAGCAAATCAGGATGCGGATCAAATAAAGGTTGCTGATGAGGCGAAGCAAACCGATTCCACGGGCAAACATCCTGACAAATATCACAGCCAAACATCCAGTCTTCAAACTTTCCTTTCATCTTTTCGGGAAGTTCATCTCTTAATTCAATAGTGAAGTAAGAAATACATTTACTTCCATTTACCTGATACGGACCTTCTATTGCCGATGTAGGACAGGCATCTATACAAGCTGTACAGGTTCCGCAATAATCTTTTACTTTGGAATCATATTTCAAATCCAGATCAATGATTAATTCTGCTACAAAATGAAAGGAACCTCTTTGTTTCCTCAATAGCAAAGTGTGTTTTCCTACCCAGCCCAAACCACTTCTGGCTGCCCAGGCTTTGTCTAAAACCGGCGCAGAATCAACAAACACCCTTCCCTCTACTTGTCCGATTTCTTCCCTAATTCTAAATAGTAATTCTCTTAATTTATCTTTTAAAACAAAATGATAATCTCTGCCGTAAGCATATTTGGAAATTTTATAAGAATCTTCTCTCTGTTTTTCTTCAGGATAATAATTATAAAGTAAAGAAATTACACTTTTCGCTCCCGGAACCAATTTGGTAGGATCAAGTCGTTTATCAAAATGATTTTCCATCCACTTCATCTTTCCATGCCACTCGTTTTTTAAATAATACTCCAGCCTCGGAGCTTCATCACTTAAAAATTCTGCACGACTGATTCCACAAGCCAAAAATCCTAAACGCTCTGCTTCGGCTTTTATAAAAACGGAATTTTTCTCTCTATTATCTTTCAACATGTTTGCAAAGCTAAAGACATTTTCAGGAAAACAAATACTCGTTTTAAAATTAAAACATATATTTGCGCAAAATTGAGGTGGTTTAATTTTAGCTGAAATTAAATCCTAAAAGAGGGAATCAAGTGAAAATCTTGAACTGTTCCTGCAGCTGTAAATCTACATTTTGGTTTTTACTCTCTTCATGTCACTGTTTATATTCTAAATGGGAAGGCTTGGTAAAAACGTAGAAAGTCAGAATACCTGCCTTGATTAATAACTATTGCTTTCAGGATAAAAGCGTAGATAGTTAACGTCTTTTGGCGAATTTTCTGTCTATTCTTTTATTCTTTTCATTTGTTAACCCTTTAAATTCATTTATAATGAAAAGAATTATTTTATTTAATTTTCTAATTTTTTTGGCTTGTGTCAATTTTAAAATATTTGCACAAGATCAGCAATCGTCAGCCCACTCACCCTCCCCTCTTTCTACTGAAGAATTTTCTGAAGAAGATGTTGTATTTTTTGTAGGCGAAGGAGAACAAACTGCTTATGTGATGGTAGATTTTCGTGACGGAACCGCCGATGCTTCATTTACCTGGGGAATTCGTTATTCAGAAGAAGAGCAGCCCAATGTAATTTATGCTTTAGATCTAATCCAGGAAGAAGATGCTCATTTTTATTATGAAGAAACCGGAGGTTTTTTAAATGATATTATTTACAATCATCATGAAGGCTTAGACAGCATGCCCGACTGGTGGAGCACATGGTCAGGAACAGCTGCCGATAATATGGAAATGAATGCCGGAATCAGTTCTTCATTAAATGATGGAATGTGGTATGGTTTTTCTTACGGATTTATGCCTGAGCCGCAAATGCCCCAATTTGTTTATGCTGCTTACAATTCGGAATGGCTTGATTTTGAAGATGTGGAGAGCTGGTTTGGAGAAGGAGAAAATCAAACTATTATTACCATAGATTTTGTAAATGATGAAAATGAAGAAGAAGTAACTTTTGCCTGGGGATTAAAATTTGAGGAAGAAACGATTTCTGCCCTTATAGCTTTAGAAACTATAGCTGATTTAGATGAAAATCTTCAAATTGTTTTTGATGATGCCGATCAGATTGAATCCATTACTTATCAGGAAATGGCAAGAACCTCCAATGCCGAGGAGAACTGGAAGGCTTTTATAGGAAATAATATGTCAGATTATGCTCCTGCTGAAAATGGATTATTGGAAGAAATAAAAAACAATAAAATCTTTGGTTTATCTTTTGGAGGAGAAAAAGTACGTCGTCCTTATATTCCTGTTTTAGTAGAAAACACAGATATGGGAATTGATCAGGTTGAAAAAGATGTTCAAGTAAAAGTCTGGCCCAATCCAACAACAGATATTTTACAAATCACTTCTACTTCAGAAATACAAAAAGTCCAGGTTTTTGATTTACAAGGAAGAAAAGTTTTAGAAGGATTTGAAAAAGAATTAAATGTAGAAAATCTTTTGCCCGGAAATTATCTTCTTAGAATCATTGGAGATCAAATGATTCTAAACAAGAGATTCATTAAAAAGTAATTTTTTTTAAAACCCTTAAAAGATCTTCGATGATCTTTTAAGGGTTTTTCTCTTTTCGTTCATTAATTTTCAACTGAACTATCAGCATAAAATTATTTGAACAATTCAAAAGCTTGTTTGTCTAACTCTTCCTGATGATCGGGATGAGCAATAGAAATTAGTGCTTTGGCTCTTTGCTGAAGATTTTTTCCATATAAATTGACCACACCATTTTCGGTAACTACATACTGAACATGAGCACGAGTGGTTGTCACGCCTGCGCCTTTATTGAGGAAAGGAACAATTTTTGAAATTCCTTTATTGGTAATGGAAGGCATGGCTATAATAGGTTTTCCTCCTTCTGAAAGCGAGGCTCCTCTGATAAAATCCATTTGTCCGCCTACTCCTGAATATTGATAGGAACCAATAGTATCTGCGCCAACCTGTCCTGTTAAATCAATTTCAATAGCAGAATTGATAGCCGTAACTTTGGGATTTTGACGAATTAAAGCAGTATCATTGGTAAAAGCAGCTTCTTTAAAATGAACCAAAGGATTATCATCTAAAAAATCATATAATTTTTTGGAACCCATCGCAAAACAAGTAACCATTTTCCCGGTTTTTATCACTTTTTTACTGTTATTTATCACTCCTGTTTCAATCAGAGGTAAAACACCATCGGAAAACATTTCTGTGTGTATTCCCAGGTTTTTATGATTGGTAAGATTCTGCAAAACTACATTCGGTATCGCTCCAATTCCCATTTGTAAGGTAGCTCCGTCTTCTACCAGACTTGCCACATGCTGACCAATTTTTTTATCTTTTTCTCCCGGCGCCGGCATAGGAACCAGATGTAAAGGTTCATCAACTTCAACTGCAGCGTCAATCTGACTGATATGAATAATACCATCACCATGTGTTCTTGGAACATTGGGATTAATTTGAGCAATCACCAATTTTGCTGTTTCAATAGCAGGAATGGTAACATCAACTGAAGTTCCCAAAGAACAGAATCCGTGTTTATCAGGCGGGGAAACCTGAATAAAAGCTACATCTAAAGGAAGAATATTTCTGCGGAATAACTGATGAATTTCACTGAGAAAAATAGGAACATAATCTCCTTTTTGAGTATTGATGGCTTTTCTAACATTACTGCCAACAAAAAATGTATTTATTTTAAAACTATTTATATAAGGTTCTTCAGCATATAAAGCTTCACCTTCAGTATGTATATGTACAATCTCAACTTCAGTTAATTTTTTATAACGTAAACTTAAGGCTTTGACTAAAACTTTAGGCGTCATGGCAGCGCCTTGAATAAAAACACGATCTCCCGACTGAACCAGGCTGACAGCTTCTTCTTTAGATTTAAATTTTATCATGAAATATAAATTTGAAAGTTTCTTTTTAATCAATTGATTTCATCCAAAAATAAGAAAAGGAAAGCAATTAAAATATGATCTTGCTCATAAGACTCACTTGTCAAACCTATTTTCCTCATTGATACAGTTTGAAATAAAATAAATATTGAAAACGACCTTTACTTCTAATATTAGAGTCAAGAAATAAAATTTAATCCAACTTGTTTAAATACTCTTAAAAAATCGATCGATTTTATTTATTTCCGGAACCTTATAATTTTGTTAGCCAAAAACAATCCCCAAGCTCAACCTCCTGAACTTGGGGAAAATAACCAAAAACCTAAGAGAGTTTACTTCTTCACTACTTTAAAAGTTTTGGTGCTGCCATTTATTTGAACATTCATCAAATAAACTCCGGATTGTAAACGATCCATATCCAACACAGCTTCTAAAGTTTGAGGTTGGGTTTGA
>Ga0209487_1000138_pt1 | contig 66817 bp, 62 predicted proteins | sample Poulit2012_FD_187524 | JGI IMG/M metagenome (GOLD analysis project Ga0209487, IMG submission 187524) | Agricultural soil microbial communities from Georgia to study Nitrogen management - Poultry litter 2012 (SPAdes) (version 2) | ecosystem: Environmental > Terrestrial > Soil > Agricultural land...
AAAATATCGTAGTGGATTTACTACTAAAAAAGAAGCACGAAAAGAATACTCGAAGTTGCTACTTATGAAACCAGAAGAATTAAATGAAAACAAGAACAAAATTTTGTTTGAACATTATATCTTTGAGATTTTCCTACCTTGGTATAAGACACGGGTAAAGCTCAGAACATATGAAAATCGTCTACCAAGTATTAAAAAGCATTTTCCCTACTTTAATAAAATGGCTGTCTCAGATATTGAACCTATTGATGTACAAAATTGGCAATTGAAGCTATCGAAAAATCTAAAATCTTCATATGTAAGAGCCGTTCAAGGTTTGTTTTCTGTTGCTATGGATAGAGCAATTGTATTGGGTATTACAACCACAAATCCTTCGAAGATTATTGGAAATGTTCAAAAACAAAAAACAAAAATTGAATTCTGGACAAAAGAAGAGTTTGAAAAAGTAATCTCTTTAATTTATAAAGAAGATTACTACCAACATTTCTTATTTGTTTCTTTATGGTTTTTGTTTATGACAGGAATGCGAATTGGTGAAGCTACTGCCATTCAATGGGAGGATGTTGATTTTGAATCTGGGGTATTAACCATCAACAAAAATCTTTATTACAAGAACCAAAGTAATTATAGATTTGTTGAACCGAAAACAAAAGCGAGTGTTCGACACATTGTACTTGATGAATGTACACTAAATATTTTATCAGAATGGAAAAATGTGCAACAAGATCTTATCAAAACAGATTTTGTGATGAGTTACAATGGCATTCCAACACAAAAACATACTCTCTCACATGCTATTGAGCGTTACGCTAAACTAGCTAGGCTTCACCGAATTAGAATTCATGGATTACGTCACTCTCATGCTTCGTTACTTATTAGTATGGGAGAAAACCCGCTCATCATTAAAGACCGTCTAGGACATGAAGATATTGAAACAACTTTAGGAACATATGGACACCTTTATCCTAATAGTAACTTTGAAGTGGCTAACAAACTAAACGGAATCATAACATTCAAGCAAGCAGAACAAAACTATGATTCCTCACCGAAAAATCAATTTACTGTAGACTATTAAGAAAATAAAAACAAAAAGTGCAATAAAAGTGCAATGAAAAATAAAAAAGAGCAAAAAACCCTTGATACACAAAGGTTTCTAGCTCTACTACAACTACTCCCACTCAATACTAGCAGGTGGCTTACTCGTAATATCATAAACAACACGATTCACATGGTCAACTTCTGCGGTCATCCGTTCAGAAATCTTCTGAAGAACGTCCCACGGGATTTTTGCGAAGTCTGCCGTTATGGCGTCGACGGAATGGACGGCACGAATACCGATTGTGTAATCATATGAGCGTTCACCATCCACAACACCGACACTGCGCATGCCTGGTAGAACGGTGAAATATTGCCATATATCACGGTCAAGGCCTGCTTCGGCAATTTCTTCTCGTAAAATAGCATCTGTTTCGCGGACAAGATGTAACTTTTCTTTAGTAATTTCACCTAACACACGAACCCCGAGTCCTGGACCTGGGAAAGGTTGACGCCAGACAATGTGATCTGGCAATCCTAGCTGTGTACCGAGTTCGCGCACTTCATCTTTGAACAATGAACGAAGCGGCTCGACTAATTCGAATTCCATATCTTCTGGCAGGCCGCCTACGTTATGATGTGATTTGATGGTTTGTCCTGTGTCTGTGCCACTTTCAATCACATCAGCATAAATCGTCCCTTGGGCGAGAAAATCAATATCGGTTAATTTACCGGCTTCGTCATCGAAAACAGCGATAAATTCATTACCGATGATTTTCCGTTTTTGTTCAGGATCGCTCTCACCTTTGAGTTTTGTTAAAAAGCGTTCACCCGCATCCACTTTGATAATATTCATATGGAAATCTTCAGCGAACACGTCCATGACATCATCGGCTTCATTTTTACGTAAAAGTCCATGATCAACAAAAATACATGTCAATTGATCACCAATTGCTTTATGAATCAAGGCGGCAACAACAGAGGAATCGACCCCTCCACTGAGTGCACATAGTACTTTCTTATCGCCGACTTGCTCCTTGATTTTCTTCACTTCAGATTCAATATAGTTTTCGATTGTCCAGGTGCCAGGGCAATCACAAACGTCATAGACAAAGTGTCGTAATAATTGAGCGCCATACTCTGTCCCGTCTACCTCAGGATGGAATTGCAGTGCATAAAGATTTTTATCAGCATCACTCATCGCAGCGACTGGAATTGATTCACTTGTCGCGTCAACTCGAAAAGATGCGGGCGCTTCCGTCACTTGATCACCGTAGCTCATCCATACCGTCTGATTTTTCGCTGTGTCTTTGAAAAGGTTGGTTTCGTTTTCTAATTCAATTTGGGCTTCTTCATACGTGCGTTCGGCTGTTCTTTCAACTTTTCCATCAAAATGAATGGTCATAAGCTGCATGCCGTAGCAAACTCCTAAAACAGGAATGCCAAGAGAAAATATTTTTGGATCACAGCGGAATTGATTTTCATCATAAACGCTATGGGGTCCACCAGAAAGGATAATTCCTTTAGGATTCATTTGTTTAATTTCTTCAGCACTTAGTTTATGAGAGTGTAATTCACTGTAAACGCCAAGTGCTCGTACACTTCTCGTTATCAGTTGATTATATTGACTACCAAAATCTAAAATTAAAATCATTTCATTTGTTTTATCCACAATTTTCGCTCCTTACTATGGGAAGTGCTCGTCTTAAAAGCGGCTCCCTTAAAAGCTCATTTATTAAAACTATTTTACTCATCAATTTTTATAAGGTCAACCTATAACTTGATTAACTAAATCTTTCCATAACTCTGGTAACTCGGTATTGTTAAGCACTTCTTTATTGTTGTTATATAAAATCTGCTCGTATCCTGCTGTTAAGAGGAACATTGACCTTCCTGAATAGAGGACATCTATTTCTTTCGCGTACTCTCTTAATGTTTGTTGCGGGTCTTTTCCGTTTCCACTTTTATCAAGTATTTTTAATAGGAAATGATAAGCGGATTGCAAGGAAGCCGCGTCCCCTTCACGTTCCATTTTTTTCGTTAAAAGATATGCTTGGATACGGTATCTCTTTAAAAATGCAAATATCAATAGTAAACCGAGTACACCCACTCCGGCCCCTACATGCCATTTCTTTAGGGTAAATCCTGAAGCTACGTCGCTTTTATCGTCATCGTCTTCTTCATTTTCTGGGCCGCCTATTTCTGGGTCGTCTTCTTCAACTTCTGGTTCGTCCTCAGCTTCAGTCTCAGGTTCTTCAGCTTCATTTGCGTCAAGGGCATCATCTTCTTCACCGCCAGCCACTTCGGTATGGAAATCGGCCAAGTTTGAGAAGCCTTGCGTCGGTTCAAACGGTACCCAACCAGTATCAGGAAAATAGACTTCGACCCATGAATGCGCATTGGCATTGGTGACTTCATAGACATCACTGCCGTCAGGGGAAATTCTATCATCCGCTTTATCAACCACTCTGTTTCCGCTTGTGAAACCTTTTGCCCACCTCGCTGGAATGCCCTGGGTTCTTAACATGACGACCATGGAGGTAGAATAATTATCACAGTACCCTTTTTTAGAATCAAATAAAAATTGATCGACATAGTCTTCATCGCCTTTTGGTACCGGAATGTCTTCTGTTTCATAGGTGAATTCACCACTTTGACCAAAATGCTGTTCAATCGCTTTTGCTTTATCATAGCGATTATCGTATGGTTCTGTAATATCTTCTGCTAATTGATCAACGCGCTCCGGTAAATCATCTGGAACTTGAGTATATCTTGACGAAATTTCTACTGGATCTTCGCCGTCTTTTTTAAGTTCATCAATATCAAATGATGGGTCATCATAAATAATATTATAATCTGCTAAGCTTGTGTCCTTACCTGAATACATTGTGCGTAATTCATCACTATGCATATTTAATACTATATCGAAACCCCGTTCTGCCAGCACCTCACGAATTCCATAAGGATAGACAAGTTTTGGCAAATACGTGGCTGCATCCATCTCTATTCTCGCCTGTAATTTTTCTGTCTCGACATGATCGGAGAAAGTATTAATAGGGATGTTGTTCAGTGAGTCGAGCATGTATGTCTCTTTCGTTTCGTCTGGTTCAGCTTCCCAGCCCTTTCCTGTATAGACGTCCTTTGTTTCAATACGCCAGTAATTTTCCGATGGAGTAATGGCTGTAAATACGCGCGCATTATCTTGAACAAATGACCCGCCTAAGTGGGAATCATCCTCCCCATATCCAACTTTTTGTATTGTTTTGCCAACGCCTCCACCTGTTCCTGTAGCATGTTGGATAAACGGTACTGGGTCTGGCCATTGAGGACTGAACTTCGGAGCAGCGTATCCTACAACTGAAGATAATAGAACAATTGACAAAATCGGGATGAGCCATCTGGACATTCGTTTCGTCCATTTAAAAGGCACAGCTTCCCTTTCCACTTCGTTAAAAAAGTTCGTTAAACCAAGCGAAAGAAAAGATAAAACAAACACACGGATAATCGACATCGTTGCATTATAAACAGTAAACGTATCTAAAACAGATAAATAGACGAACGTTAATAGAATAAACAGAAATACCCGTTTGACAGTGACGAACCAATAATGAATGAGATAGCTCATCAACCAGATTAATATGAGAAAGAGTAAGCTACGGAATATCGCGGTAAGCTCATACCACTCTTGGTTCGTCAACGCTTGCCAGTTGTAGAGTATATCAATTACGAAGTCATGAACCCATGCGATATCCAACAAACTCTGTTCATAAAATAAAAAGTGAATGATAAACAGTATTCCCGCACCTTTTAAAATGAATGAGAGCCACCAGCGTACTTCGAGCAATGAAATTAGAAAACAAAACCCAGCGAATAAAATAAACAATCCCATTTCATTCGTCTCAGTTATTTGCTTAACAGGGTATAACCATTCTAAAAATATGAAAAATCCACAAATATATAATAACGAGGTGAAGACTGAAGGTATTTTACTTACTTTTAATGAATTCACAATTGATTCACCTCAATGCGATCGTTTATTAATTGAGTCTCTGATATATGACTTACAAAAATCCCTTGTTGCGTAAGATGATGTAAGATAGCTAAATCTGTTTGTGTTAAAGCATTTTCTGCTTGAACAAAAATTAACATCACGCGTCTCTTTTGCATTTTTAATTCTTTCACAGTCTCTTTTAATTGGTCATCGATATAAGTCGTTAAAATAACAATAAGATACTGAGTTTTCAGACGTATTAACTCTTCTTTTAATTTCCCGGAAAACATCTGCTTGCCAGTTGGCTGAATCGTCGTTAAATGACGTTTGGTCAAATCGTTTTGACTTTGATATGGTTGGACTGGAAAGTAATCAGCATTTTCACCAATTGTTAACAGGCCTGATGGAATGGCATTTTTCTTGAACATATCGATGAATGAGTAGCTCATTTCCACGGTTGCTTCAAATGCCAGCTCATTAAAACGATCATTTGACGTACAGTTAAGCACAACCAGCGTATCGGCACTTTTTTCCTGTTCAAACTCTTTTGTCATCATCGTATTTTTACGAGCCGTTTGTTTCCAATCAATCCAGGAAAAACGGTCCCCTGGTAAATATTCACGAATTCCTGAAACGACGTTCGTGTTGCTGATATTTTGTGAATGCGCGGACATCGTGCCATGATCTAGACTTTGACTTTGCTCATCCATATGAATCGAGCGTCGACTTGGGTATACCATCATGTAATCAGACGTTTGAAAGACATGCTCTTTTTGAATTAATCCAAAAACATCTCCTGTCCGGATTCGAATATTACTTAGCTGATGTTCACCGCGCGGAAGCTGTTTGAGTTGATAGTTTACCGTAAAGTTTCGTTTAAATCCTGGAAAAATAATTTGCTTCTTGCGTCGTTTTATTTTCATAGAATGAGGATTTTCCATATATTTATATTTTTCCAAGCGGTAATCTGCCTTATTTAAAGAGTCTGGTAAACGGTCTTCAACAACGCAGTAATACAGTGGGAAAGCTATCTTTCTATGAAGTTTTATAGTAACCGTCACATCATTTCCTGCTTCAACAACCACGGGACTGACTGTTCTCGTAACATGCCATTTTTTCATTGGATAAATGAGAAGTCCAATATGGTAAAGGAAAATAGGTAGGAAACTATAAAACAAGAACCACGAGAGAAAACCTCCTTGAAACATCGCAAACGAAAAAAGAATGAGGAAGAGAAACATGATAAAAACAAAGTTCAGGATCAACCGAAATGACATTAGCTAAATTCCTTTCGAATTGGCACAAATGTCTGTTCCACAATAGAATGGACGATATCTTCACTTGTTTTTCCTTCGTATTGAGCACGAGAATTTAAAATAATCCGGTGGCTTAATACATAAGGACTCATAAATTTCACATCGTCAGGAATGACATAATCCCGGCCATAAATAAAAGCTAAAGCCTTTGCGACACTCATCAGAGCTATCGATCCCCGCGGACTTACGCCAAGGAAAATATTTTCATTTTCACGGGTTGCTTTAACGAGATTGACAATATATTGTTGAACATTTTGATCGACATAAACATCTTTCACTTCTTCTTGAATAGATACCAATTCGTCTTTCGTCATGACCGGAGAAATGGTTTCAATTGGATGATTTCGTGAAGTTCTCTCTAGCATCTCAAGTTCATCCGCCATTGACGGATAACCCATATTTAATTTCAGGATAAATCGGTCAAGTTGAGCTTCAGGCAGTGGGTACGTTCCTTCATATTCAATTGGATTTTGCGTTGCCATCACAAAGAAAGGCTGGCTCAATTGAATCGTGTTTCCATCAACAGTCACACTTTTTTCTTCCATTCCTTCTAGTAGCGAGGATTGCGTTTTTGGTGACGTCCGGTTAATTTCATCCGCAAGCACAATATTTCCTAAAATAGGCCCACCACGAAACTCAAATTCTAGTGTTTTCGGATTATAAATCGATACACCTGTCACGTCAGACGGAAGTAAATCAGGTGTAAATTGAATTCTTTTAAAATCACAATCTAGTGACTTAGCCAGTGTTCTTACGAGCATTGTTTTACCAACACCAGGCACATCTTCCAGCAATACATGCCCCCTTGCTAAAAGAGCGGCTAGGCTGAGAACGGCTACTTCTTCTTTACCAATCATAACTTCATTTATATTATCAATGATTTTTTTAACTTTTTCATGATACAGTACGACACTTTTCATGACTCATCGTCCCCTATTCATTTTCTATCATTTCTACTTTAACTATACTAGAAACTGTACCTGAGTTAAAGTGGATAATGACGGTAATCTTTAACTATTCTTTTCATAAAGGGGCTTTATTATACTTCTGATTTAGATTGGTAGGTTTTTTGAAGCAAGGGTGGGGAGAGAGGGAAAATGAAGGACATCAATTCGTGAGATTTTTGGAATGGTGGTGTTTATAGTAGTGATGAACGACAACTTTTAAGAGTTTTCTCGTATTTGTGGTCTTCATAGCAGCGATGAACGACAACTTTTAAGAGTTTTCTCGGATTTGTGGTCTTCATAGCAGCGATGAACGACAACTTTTAAGAGCTTCCTCGGATTTGCGGTCTTCATAGCAGCAATGAACGACAACTTTGGGACGTTTCTTCGGATTTGCGGTCTTCATAGCGCGGATGAACGACAACTTTGAGGTGTTTTTCCGGATTGGTGGTCTTCATAACAGGGATGAACGACAAATTCGAGGTGTTTCACCAGATTGGTGGCTCATCCTCCATAAACCTCCCAAAATCACATATAAAAAAGCACCACCTCACTAAAGATGATGCTCCTAAACTATCATTAATTTTACTGATATAAAATTGGTCCACCTGGGCCGAGTTCGATACCGAATAGCATCCATACGACCAGCATGATTGTCCATGTTACCAAGAAAATAAGTGAATATGGCAACATAACCGAAATCATCGTACCAATTCCCATTTTCTTATCGTATTTCTGGGCGAATGCAATAATAATCGCAAAGTAAGTCATCAAAGGCGTGATAATATTCGTTGCTGAGTCAGCAACACGATAGGCCATTTGAGTGAGTTCTGGTGAGTAACCGAGCTGCATCATAATCGGAACAAAGACGGGAGCCATCATCGCCCATTTGGCTGATGCACTTCCGATAAATAAGTTAATGAATGCAGCAATTATAATAAAGATGATAATTAATGGAATCCCTGTCACATTAATACTTTCGAGGAATTTAGCACCATATACGCCTAAAACAAGTCCCATATTCGATTCATTAAAGAAGGCAACAAACTGTCCAGCTGTAAACGCAAGCACAATGAACATGCCCATTGATGCCATTGTTTCCGACATTTGGTTTGCTACATCTTTATCATTTTTAATAGATTTTGTTACTTTCCCATAAACATAACCAGGGACAAGGAATAATATTGCGATAATTGGAACTAACGAATCCATAAATGGTGATTTAATAATCGGTTGATCCAACTCATCTCCACGCATTGGAGCCCCACCTGGGAAGACTAAGAGTGCTGCTAGAATACCCGTAACGACCATTGCAATCACTGCCCAAAGCATTCCTTTTTTCTCAGCAGGTTTTAGACCTTCTAAGCTTTCGCGGTAATCTCCTTTATATTCTCCTAGACGTGGTTCAACAACTTTCTCCGTGACCCATGCACCGACGAAAGTCAACAAGAATACAGAAGCGGCAATAAACCACCAGTTCATCGCTATATTCATAGTTTCAGCATAGGCTGGATCAATAATCGCTGCTGCATCGATTGTCAACTCACCTAGTAGCGCGTCGGTACCTGATAAAAACAAGTTCGCACTAAATCCAGCAGATACCCCAGCAAATGCTGCAGCCAGTCCTGCTAACGGATGGCGTCCAAGCGCGGCAAAAATAACAGCTCCAAGCGGAGGCAAAACAACATACCCAGCATCAGAAGCTACACTGGACATAACCCCTGCAAATACAAGACCCAAAGTGATTAACCGTTTCGGCACAGATAAAACAAACCCACGTAAAACGGCACTGATTAGTCCTGAACGTTCAGCAACTCCTATTCCAAGCATGGTAACCAATACCACGCCTAGCGGGGCGAATCCAATAAAGTTATCAGTCATATTTGTAAGAATATAGTTAATACCTTCCCCACTAAACAGGCTTTTCACTTCAACCATTTCACCCGGCTCACCGGGATGTTCGACACTTAGATCGAACAGTGAAATCACACCTGATAAAACAACCACAAGTAATGCTAAAATAGCAAATAACGTGACAGGATGTGGCAGTTTATTTCCTACGTTTTCAATCATATCTAGAAAACGCTGAAATAAACCCTTCCTTTCTTTCTCCATAAGTATGTATCCCCTTCCATTGATAGTAATATTCTGAAATATTTCACATATTAAACTAATGCGTGATTCCTATTATATAAGGGTTAGCGAATAAATTAAATAGATAATCAATAAGAAAAAATACTGGTAGTATTCTGAATTAATCATCAAGTTTAGTAGAAGTTTGTCGTGAACGACTTTCAGCTTTATACCTTTCAATAAAAAAAGAAAATCTTCTCAATAATTCAGAGATTTTCTTTTTTGATAGTTACTATTTTACAAAATTTACATTTTCAAAGAACGGATTCTCACTCATATCAACCCATAATCTAGATTGTTCTATTTGATGAGCGAGTTTTAATAATTGATGTTCTATTCCTTTTGTCGCCATCACTTGAACACCGAGTGGCAATCCCTCTTTTGATAAGTGAACTGGTAAGGAAACCCCAGGCTGTCCAGTTAAGTTCGCCAACTGTGTGAACGGTGTATAAGTTAAGCTCGGTAAGAACATATCGTAAATTAATTCTTGCTGTTTTGCCTTATCGATGGACTGGATTTTTTCTCTTAATGCTGCTTGTTCCGATGTCGTATGAGTCAGCTCGCCAATTTTCGGAGCTGTGAATGCTGATGCTGGCGTGATGTAGAAGTCGTATGTTTCATGAAAAATCGCCATTTGTTCTGCAGCCGTATCCCATGACCCTAGACTTTGGGAAAATTCAGCTGCCGAAACCGACCTACCCGCAACATTCAACAACCATGTTTCAATTTCCAAATCATCAGCAGTGATAGCTCTGCCCATCGCTTGTTCCATTTGCGAAACAACCATGGATACTTCCCCACTGTTCATTAGAAAGTAATTTTTCATTAATTGAATTCCGTCCACACCATTTTCCTGTTCTTCGACATGATGCCCTTGTTCCTCAAGCCACTTCACCGTTTTTTCAACCGCTGATTTGGCATCTTCAGAAACTGGTGTCCCTACTGGCGATGTCGTTGTATAAGCGATACGCAGTGGTTTATTAAAATCTCGCTTCATTTCTTCAGTATATTTACCCTCAAATAAAGGTGTTTGAAAAGCGGCGGCTGGCTGAACAACTTGTAGTAAATCTAGCATTGCAGCACTATCTCTGACACTTCGGCTGAGGACAAAATCTATGGAAGCACCTTGCCATTGTCTTCCCACCCCAGGCCCTACTGGAGTTTTACCACGTGTTGGCTTGAGTCCAAACAGTCCTGAAAAAGATGCTGGAATACGAATTGAGCCGCCACCATCACTTGCACCTGCCATAGGAACAATTCCTGAAGCAATCGCAGCTGCAGATCCTCCGCTTGATCCACCTGGAGAATAGTCTGGATTCCAGGGATTTCGAGTTGGACCGTGAAGTTCCGCTTCAGTAATATTTTTCAAAGCAAATTCTGGTGTCGTCGTATGACCAGTGGCGAGAAAGCCAGCCCCACGAATTTTTTTCACTAAATTAGAATCATGGCCAGAAATGACATCTTTCATTAACTTTGAACCTGACGTTAATGGTTCCCCTTCTAGGGATTGAGAAATATCTTTTAGTAGAATCGGCACTCCCGCAAACGGATGAGAGTCTGTATCGATCTTATCCGCTTCTGCTAATGCTTTTTCTTTTCTCGTATGCGTAATGGCATTTAATGAAGGATTCACCTTGTCCAATTGTTGAAAACTTAAATTCACTAATTCTCTCGGACTAACCTCTTTCTCTTTTATTAAGCGCGCCATGTCGGTCGCATCTAATGTTAAATATGTATTCAAATCCATGTCTTCCACCCCTAGTCTTATTTGCTTTTATTCTATCATTAAATTGAGGGGCTCCCAAATTTTTTAGAATTTTTGTTAGTTTGTCACGATACGAAATTAGGTAATTGAATCAAGATATACCGTGAGACCTCTTGTCACGATACGAAATTAGGTAATTCAACCAAGATATACCGTGAGACCTCTTGTCACGATATGAAATTAGGTAATTCAACCAAGATATACTGTGAGTCCTCTTGTCACGATATGAAATTAGGTAATTGAATCAAGATACACCGTGAGACCTTTTGTCACGATATGAAATTAGGTAATTGAATCAAGATACACCGTGAGACCTTTTGTCACGATATGAAATTAGGTAATTTAACCAAGATACAGCGTGAGTCCTTTTGTCACGATATGAAATTAGGTAATTTAACCAAGATACAGCGTGAGTCCTCTTGTCACGATACGAAATTAGGTAATTGAATCAAGATACACCGTGACGTGATGCGCTCCCCCACCAGACAAAGATAGTCTCGGTACCGTTACTATGGCAGTTTATTTTTATAAAAATCTATCCATATAATCCACTCATATCTATAAACAGCTTGTCATATAAATTAAGACAGTAACTTTTTCAACTCGTACACTCGTTAACACTAAAAGGGGAGAGTTATGTCAAATTGAAAATTCAACATTTATTTATATCAAAAATGCTGTTGCTAGTGCTTATGCTATTTTCTTTAATGGTCTTGGCAGCATGTCGTGACGATACATCTGCTAAAGAAGACGCCAATGAGGATGATGTTAAAGTAGAAGCGGAAAAAGAAAAAACAGACCCCCAGCACGGCGGAAGCGTCACTGGAGCCATGTACTCCGCTCCTTCCGGAATGTTCAACCCTTTATTTTACGAAGATATTTATGATGACAATATTCTTGCGTTTACCCATGAGGCGTTATTCACTCAAAATGAAAGCTTAGAATATGAAGCTCTTCTAGCTATGGATGATTGGGAACTTAATGATGACCACACTGAACTGACAATCCATCTGGAAGAAGACGTTACTTGGCATGATGGTGAAGCTTTTACAGCAGATGATGTTGTTTTTACTTATCGGGTAGTAGCTGATCCGGATTATATGAAAGCAGGTGGCATCCGTTCGAATTATGTTACACCTCTGCTTGGTTATGGAGAATACACTGAAGGGGAAACTGACGAATTTGAAGGTGTTGTTGCTGAAGACGACCATACGGTTATTTTCAAATTTAGCGAACCAACCGTGACTCCAGAATATATCGCAAGTCTTCGCATCATTCCGAAACATATATTTAAAGATATACCTGTTATTGACATGCCAAAAGAATCTCTTGAGATAGAGACGGTTGTTGGAACAGGACCATTTCAGCTTGCCGACATCGTTGAACGGGAACAATATGTTCTTGAAAAAAATACAGATTACTGGCAAGGTGAACCTTATTTAGATGAAATCACTTGGAAAATGATTGAACAACCTAATGTCATTCACGCACTTAAAGATGAAGAAATTGATTTTATAGCGAACCCAAGTGGTCTTCCAAAAGAAAAACATCAGCAAGTAAGTAATTTGAACAATATTAAAATGATTGAACAAGCAGATTTCAACTATCAACTTTTAGGCTTTAAACACAATCACCGGTCGACCGAAGATGTAGAAAAAGGTACCATTAATCCTGATAATTGGGAACCGAATGAAAAACTTCCTAAAGAAGTCCGGCAAGCGATTGGTTTTGCTATTAACCGAGCAGAACTCATCGGCGAAAATCATGATGAAGGACTTTTACATGGCAAAGGCCAACCGATTAATGCACCAATCGCTCCTCAGTCTTGGGCGTATAACGACAAGATAACAGATGATTACACATATGATCCGAAAAAAGCAGCTGAGATACTTGATGACGCTGGTTATGAACTTGGCGAAGATGGTTTTCGCACAGATCCAGACGGTGATGAATGGACACTTAATATGGATTATCCGGCCGGAAATAAATTACGCGAACAAGCCGCTCCCCTTATAAAGGAACATCTTGAAGATGTCGGCATTAAAATTAATTTACGCGAACCTAAAGAAATATCCACTTATGTAACGGAACTGGCGGACGATGATACCGACTGGGATTTATATTTGATTGGTTGGAGCCTTGATTTGAAAGATCCAGATCCATTAGGGTTATGGGGAATCGATAATGTATATAATTTTTCACGTTGGAATAACCCCGAATCTGATGAACTTTTATATAAGGCATTAGAGGATTCAGAAGCATTTGATCAAGAAAAGCGGGCGGATATTTATTTAGATTGGCAAAAGCTTTTTTCAGAAGATTTACCAGGGTTAATTTTATTTACCGAAAACAGTTTATGGACGCATAACAAGCGATTGCACGGCGTGGAGCCACTGCCACACACGATGTATCATGGATCACATTTATGGTGGTTTGATGATAATTGATTTCATAGCGTTTGGATTGATGTTCCTTTAAAAGTTCTATAGCCTTTCGAACGAGTCTATAGCCCTTTAAAAATTTCTATAGCCTTTCGAGCGAGTCTATAGCCCTTTAAAAATTTCTATAGCCTTTCGGACAGATCTATAGCCCTTTAAAAGTTTCTATAGCCTTTCATAAAACTTGTGGTTCGAATGTTGGGGTTCAATCAGATATAATGAATGAACATTTTATCTCTAGTATAATAGAAGGTAACTATTGAAAAGGGAGTTGATTTGATTGGATTCACTCGATTTATTTAAATATTCACGTACGGCTTCTTTAATTGCTTTATCTAAGGTGGATGAAAAACATTTAGATATGCAGCCTGAGGGTTATCCAAACACGATTCGCTGGAATGCTGGGCATGTTTATGTGACAGCTGAAGAATATTTAAATAAAGCTGACCATAGCTACGAAATTACTTATCCAAAATGGTTTGACTACTTTATTGATGGTACACGTCCATCTGAATGGCCTGAAGAAGGTGTGCCTTCAATGGGGGAAATTTTAGATGCTTTAAAAGAACAAGAAACTAGATTTGAAAGTCATTTTAAGAATAAAATGCATGAGCCTGCTTCTGAAGATCATGTCATTCGTACCATCAATTTGGATACACCTGATGCTGCCATTCAATTTTGTACATGGCATGAAGGGATTCATTTAGGTGTAATTAAGTCTTTATTAATTGCTGTGAAACAGTAACGGATATTGGAAACTTCTCCGTCAATTCGATGGGGGAGTTTTTTGATTATCCTTAAAAATTAAAAACACCCCTAAAGTTAGATCTTATTCTAACTTTAGGAGGACACATCAAAAATCCGAGCGTTCTTCAATTCTCACTTAATTAGTTTCGATTTTTTTAGTTTAACTGCAACGTCTTCTCAGTATTCATAATGCCGTCAATGACGTCATCGGCTGTAATCACTTCAGCGCCTTCAATGATGTCTTCTTTAGTGACACCATTATGTTCCATGCATGCTGAGCAGACTTTCAGCTTTCCGCCTTGTTCTAAAAATGAGGCTAAAAGGTCTTTAATCGGTTTGAAAGGTGCTCCAATATCAATTTTGTCTGCATAGCCTTTTTCTGCGATGTGGATTCCGTTAGAAAGAAGCATCATTTCTACTTTATGTCCTTTTTCGATTGCTTTCATTCCCATTGTGAAAGCAATCGTGACGTTACTTTCGTCATTTTCGTGAGCGGTTAAGGTAATTAATAAATCTGCATGACTCATTATATTTCCCTCCAATTTTTTCCCTGTTTCTTATGATGCTCCCTTATTTTAGTATCTGAGTCAACTTTTTAAATTGTACAGATCAAGTTATAAAATAGATACATCTAAAATATCCTGTAAATAAATATCTTCTAATTCGTCATTTTCAATCTTTAAATATCCGTTCAAAACGTCGATCATGAGCACTTTTCCTTTTATTGTACAGTAATCGTAATTCGCATAATAATGAATTTCCACGGTCGCATCATTATTTAATGCTGCTTTTAATAAAAAATCAATTTCCATTTTCTTTTGGTCATCTAAAATGGGTTTGTCTTTACGTTCTTCTTCTGCAAACATTTGTTTTAATGCTTCAACATGTTCTGGTAGCATGATTGACGTCCACTTTTTTGTGCCTCTATCTCTAATTTCATCACTCATAATTAAATCACCATATTCCTTTTCGTATAAACGGGTTCTAGTGCGAGAATATTATTTATATTAAATGTCCGTTTTTCCTGTCTCAAAAAACAAAAAGCATGTAATTGTTCCTTATCAAGATTCAATACCTTAATTTTTCTTTTCGTGATTTGACCTTCCTTAGACATATAAACCATATTGATTAATTGATTATATTTAATGGCTTTCTCTAATATCATGCGCACGTTTGTTCCCTCCTCACTCTCAGTATACAGAACAGGCGTTCTAAAAACAAGTGGTAATTATTTGTAATGTGTTAGCAGATATTTTTTAAAAATTAATGTATAAAATTTAATATAAGTGGTTAGCCTACTATTAGGTCTTGTTCTCCAACTCCCAGACCTACATAGGAGGCTGCTTTCCACAGCCTCTTTTTTTATTTTTAGAAGCCTAAAAAGCCTCTTGGACATTATTGCTGGTCCAAAAAGGCTGTTTATATTTATCGGGTATAAACTCTTACATAGGTGGGACTAGCAGTAATATACAGACCACTTTTTAATTGATACATATGGCCACCATCTACAGGAAAACGATCTCTTTTAACAGTAAACACCTCGCCTTTACCTACAGTCACTGCTCTATCATTCCAGTCGGCTGAATTATAGGTCCAGAGGGAGTCAACTAAAACTTCAACATATTTTTGTGAGCCGCCACCGTTTCCTCCATCTTTTTTCAAGTTAAGTGCTTTTGCAAGTCCATTCACATGTCCACGAGCGACATTGTCGAGCCATGAATTTTGTTTCATTTTATCTGCATCTGCTTTTGTATCAATAAAACCATTTTCGGTTAACATAGCGGGCATAACGCTTTCTCGCAGCACGTGGAAGTTAGCTTTCTTTTTCCCGCGATTTCTCATATTAATTAACTTGACAACCTCTGCGTGAATCGTGTTGCGCAGATTTGCTGTATGGGAATTATCTGAAAGGCCACTATGAATATAATCTTCATACCCCGTGCCTCCACCAGAATTAATGTGGATTGAGAGGAAATAATCAGCTCCCCATGCATTTGCGTCGTTTGTCCGATCAATGAGCTCCACAGTTTGATCTCCTGTTCGACTCATTTTAACCGTTGCATTAGAATATTCATTAACAAGGATATCTCTAACCCGCGTTGCAATGGCTAATGTGACGTTTTTCTCTTGTAAACCATTTCCTACTGCTCCTGGGTCGTTTCCACCATGACCTGGATCTAAATAAATTTTAACCATTTAATCACCTTTTTCATTATTATTTTCAATCATATGCTTACTTCCTGAATACAAGCCACTTGCAGACAGTCCAAGCATTAGACCAATGATAATGCCTCCTTTAATATCATGAGGGCAAATATAAATGATCCCCCCTGCAATTCCTAAAATAATAGAAGCGATAGGGAGCCACTTTTTTGGTAGACCTGCGCCTTTTAATAACTCTATTAACGCAATGATTAAAGGAATCAAGGCAACGTCATATGCTGCAAGCATTAAAGACACCTCCTCATATGATAGATTATGATGCGCTCGTCCCCCCAGTAACGGCTTACTCCCCCTTCACTTCTATAATCGAAAAAAAGACTACCAAGGTGGCAGCTATTTTGAATTTGTTCTCTATTATTTTTGAAGTGAATGCCTCTCGATCAAAATGCAATCGAAATACTGAATTCTAATCGAGAGGGAGCGTCTCTCGGTCAAAATGCAATCGAAATGCTGAATTCTAATCGAGAGGGAGCGTCTCTCGATCAAAATGCAATCGAAATACTGAAATTTAATCGAGAGAGAGCGTCTCTCGGTCAAAATTCAATTGAAATGCTGAAATTTAATCGAGAGAGAGCGTCTCTCGGTCAAAATGCAATCGAAATGCTGAATTCTAATCGAGAGGGAGCGTCTCTCGGTCAAAATTCAATTGAAATGCTGAAATTTAATCGAGAGAGAGCCTCTATCGGACTAATTTCAACCAAATTGCGAAATACTAGCCGTGAGAACGCCTCTATCGGACTAATTTCAATTGAAATGTAGAAAACTAACCGTGAGGCAGCGTCTCTCAATCAAAAAAGGTCTTTCTTAAGTAATACAACTTAAGAAAGACCTTTTCATCCGTTATCTTTTTTACCATCAATGAAAGCAACTAAGATTTCTTAATCTCTGCTTGATCAAACGCTTGTTTAATTCTTTTTCTCATATCTCGCTCACAAACCCATTGCAGGCCATTTTCCGTTTGGCCGACCACACGTAAGACAATTTCAGCAGAGTCAAGACTTTGTACGCCAACAGCATTGGGACCAATTTTAAAGCGTTCATCTTGTTGGAACTCTGCACACACTTTTTCCAATACAGTGATTGCTTCATCCATATTATCTTCGTAACTAATAGGGATATCGACTAAGGCTTCCATATTGCCACGCGTATGATTAGAAACAGCTTCAATATAGCGATTAGGCACGTAGTTTAAAGTACCATCAAAGCTGCGGATTTTTGTTGTTCGCAGACCGATTTCTTCCACAATGCCATCATATCCGGCCGTCGTCACATAATCATCAATTTCTAATTGTTGTTCTAGGATGATAAAGAAACCTGTGACAACATCACTAACAAGACCTTGAGCACCAAAGGCGACGGCTAAACCGATTACACCTGCTCCAGCAATGATTGGGCCAATTTCGATGCCTAACGTAGCAAAGAACATAACGATATATATAAAAATCATCACATACGAAAATACGTTTGCTAGCAGTTTTTCAAGAGTTTTCATTCGACCAGGTGATGTTCTTTTACCTTGTGCCGTTTTTTGAATTGCTTTTTGAATTAACTTTTTACCAATAGGTACTATGATTAAAAAAACAACTGTTAATAGAGCGAGTTTTATAATGACTTGCATAATCACAGCTAAGTCAATCTCTATTCCTAAGACTTCCATTTATATTCCCCTTTCATTTTTCATCTAAATTTCCTATCCTATTATTCCCTACTTAGTGAACACCTAAACTAGCACATCTCATATCATTTTTCAAAAAATCTTCAACGATAGCATCATAACATAAGACTATGATATGTGAAATTTTAAGTTACAGTTTAAGGGATGAAGGAGGTCGTGGTTTAAAGATATACGTAAAAAGGTTTCAAAAGGAACTTCCAGTCGTGGAAAACACCTAATTAAAAAGTCTAAAAAAGGTGACCAATGTCGTTTGGTCACCTTTTTTATTTAGATAGCATTTTTAACTTGTTTAATATAAACAAATCGTACAATAAGGAAATATATAATTTGAATAACAAAGAAGCTTCCTAGCACCATACTTGATTCTCTTACTAAATTATAATTAAAGAAGTGAGAAAGAGCTGTCAGTGCTACTGCACCGTGAACTAATGCCACAACAATTGGGGCGAAAAATAAAATTGCCGTTTGACGTGTAATGACTTTTTTAAGCTCTTTATCTGTGAGTCCCATCTTAGCAATAGATGAGAATTTTGCTTTATCTTCATCAAGGTCTGTAAATAATCTAAAGTACAAGAAACTTCCGGCTGAAACAAAGAAAACAATACCAATAAATAAACCAATAAACAGGATGGGGCCGTATGCTTTATTGATTGTATAAACCGTATAATCGTTCGCTTGAAAATTATATGGATGCAATTCATCACTCAACGTTTCACTTACATCAATAATTGCATCATCTTGACCTTTCGCTGCTTTCCAAGCTGTATAGCTTTCTGATCGTACAGGGTCAGGTAGTTGTTTATAAGCCTCATCAGAAACAACATAATGAGCAAATAATTCAGGTAAAACTACTTCATCTTTAACTTCTGTTACTTTGAGGTCCGCACCATTTTTAAGCTGAACATGCTGATCCTCTAAATTATCTTCTGCGTAGCCACCTATAATAGCTGAACTATGCTTGACCCCAATCATCTCGTCCTCTTCAAGATGAATTGATTTTTTGCCTAATAAATTGGCGAAATCATTATACATTGATTCGCTGGCGATGAAACTTTCTGCTTCATTTTCATCCCCAAACGCATAATATTGCATCTCAATTGTAGCCTGTTTTGCTTTTATGTTTCTTTGTTCGAGTGATTGATTCACTGTTTCAATATCTTGCTTCATCTGATCCTCAGTTTGATCGCTACCATCATGATAGGTGAATGTATAAGGATTAGCTTCTTTTATACCACTAGTCAAATAGGTTTGAAAACCAAACAGCGTACCAATCGCACTAAAGGCCACGGTTGAAATAATCGCTACCATGAAAAAAGTACGTGCATTATCTTTCATGCGAAAAGATAAGTCTGAGAACAGAATCATGTTCGTTTTTTTCCAAAATAGAGACTTTCGCTTTTTCAAAAAGTTAATTGTATACACGCTTAACTGTGTAAATAAGAAGTAGGTTCCGATAATCACTACAATAATAACAGGAACCATCGCGAGTACAACAGTAACACCTTTGACGAGTAGGGCTGTGCCATAGCCAACCGCCAAGAGCAAAATAGAAATTGCTGTTAAAACAATAGACGCTTTTGGTTCAGTTTTAGGCTGTTGATTTCCTTTAATCAATTCTCCTAATTTTTTGGAACGAAGAATGAACGTCACAAAAAATGAAATGACCAAGAACAATAATATAAAGGATACAAAAGTTGCAACTATAGCCCAGAGTGGGAAATAAAAGTATAAAGATTCTTCTATAACAAGAACATTTTCAGCAATCATAAGAATGAGTTTAGCAAACAATGTTCCAATCCCAATCCCGATAACAGTCGCAAACACACCAATAAACATGTTCTCTAGAAAAACCATAAAGCGAATTTGTCGCATGGACATGCCTTGCATCATGAGTAAGCCGAATTCTTTTTTACGTGATTGCAAGAATGACCCCATTGAATAAAGGACAAAGAAGAAAGAAAAGACATAAATGATTCCACCTGCAACACCCATACCGAATAAAGCTTTTGAATTTATATCACCACCACCAAAAGCAGGGTGGAAAGCGAACATCGCAAATGTAAAAAATACCATAACCGTAAACATACTGCTTAAGAAATAAGCTACATATAACCGTTTATTTCGAATGACGTTTTTAATCACGAACTGACGAAAAGTCATGGTCATCCCCCCCTAAAAAGGAGAGTGTATCAATGATTTTCTGGAAAAAGGCTTTACGATTGTCTCCTTGATGAATTTCGGAATAAAATTTCCCGTCACGAATGAAAATGATGCGGTCACAGAAACTAGCAGCTTGGGGATCATGTGTGACTAGCAGCATAGTCGCTTGTTCTTGTTGATTTAATGTAACAAGCATCTCCATTACATCTTTAGATGCTTTGGAATCAAGATTACCTGTTGGTTCATCAGCAAGTAATAATTTCGGTTTATGAATCATCGCCCGAGCAATCGCTGCACGTTGAGCTTGACCGCCTGATATTTCGTAAGTTCGCTTATTCATTATAGAAGAAATACCTAGCGTCTTAGCAATTGCTTCAGCTTTTTCTTCCATTTCCTTAACGCGTTTCCCGTCTAGGGTCAGCGGTAGGACGATATTTTCCTTCACCGTTAATGTATGAAGCAAATTAAAATCTTGGAAAACAAAGCCGAGCGAGCGTCGACGAAATTTCGCCAAGTCATTTCGACTCAGTTGATACGGATTATCCCCTTCTATTAATACCTTTCCAGTTGTCGGTTCATCTATAGTTGCAATCAAGTTCAACAATGTTGTTTTACCGCTACCTGATGGGCCCATAACACCTACAAACTCACCTTTTTCAACTTCTAAATTAATATCTGTTAATGCTCGGTAAGCCATCTTACCTTCATATATTTTGCTCACATTTTTTACTTGTAGCATAAATATTCTCCCCTCAAATGAAATCTTATACTTCTATAATAAACAGTTTTATCATATTTCATAATCGATAATCCTTTCATTAAGATTACATCTTTGTAAGGTAGGGGAGGTTTATTGAACTTTTAAACGAAAACCCTAGCGGAAAAGTATCTATGTCTGTTATACTTCCTCGATTTCACATCGTGACGAGGTACCTCATGATGTATAAGTGCTGATTTCTTCATTTTCGCATCGTGATGAGGAGCGAGAGACAATGAATTATCAACCACGTCTTGGTGCTGCGCGTAAATGCTCGTCCGAGTTATATAGTTAGATTGAGGAGAAAACTTCCGTGCCCTAAGAACAGCGCTCGTCTATGATGAAAAGCAAAGGGAGCTCAGCAGCATGAAATTAAATCCTCACAACTAATCCAAGAATTTCAACCAATCGTCTGTGTCTTACTGAAGTAAATTCGAAAAGTTGCCCCAACGCCAACTGTAGACTCCACCTCAATGCGATGCCCAAGATAATCTGTCACTTCTTTGGCGAGGTAAAGTCCCATACCTGTCGATTCGCGGAATTTGCGCCCATTGTCTCCTGTGTAAAAGGCTTGGAAAATTCGCTTTTTATCATGCTTTGGAATGCCCACACCATAATCGGTTATTTCTAAAACGGCGGCGCCAGCCCTTTTAGAAACAACAAGATCGATTCGTTTACTCCGACCAGCCGTGTATTTGACTGCATTATGCAAGAGTTGATCCAAAATAAAAAAGAGCCATTTTTCATCTGTTTCTACTTTTACATTTTTGGCTTTAATCTCGATATGAGGAAAAACTTCATTACGAATAAAGAACCGTTTATTATCTTGATTGACGTCATGAATGATTTTTTCCAATTCAACTGGTTTAATTTGAAAATCATCTTGAATCGTGCGCATTCTAGCCATGTACAAGACCGTATTTAAACCATTCTTTATCCGCTCGGTCTCTTCCCTAATATTCGACGATTCGGGCTCGTCTAATTCTTGTGCTGTTAACTCAATGACTGAAAGTGGCGTCTTCATTTGATGAACCCAACGATCAATGAATTTCAGGTGCTTGATTTGGTCATCTTCTGCCGTTTTTAATTGTTCCATGAGTAATTGATACTGTGTTTTCATAATATAATCAAACGCTTGACCAATTGGCACGTCATCCGTTTTCTCTAGCAGCTGTTCTAAATCCGTCGCCCTCTTGGAAAGTTTTTCGTATACATGCCGTCTCTGGTAATAATGAAAAGCGAGATAGCAAAATAATAAAAAAAAGCTAATAAGGACGGTGTATAATAAAATAGAATAATCACGAAAACCACTTAGAAAAAGAATAAGACTTATTAAAGATAACTGTATAACTTGTACAATAATAAGAAGAGTATGTTCTTTTAAAAATAATTTCATAACTGCGTCTCTTTCCAAGTCACATGAAGGCGGTAGCCTGAACCTCGAACTGTCTCAACAGCATTTGTGATTCCAAGATTTTGAAGTTTTTTGCGTACTCTCGTCATATTCACATTAAGTGTGTTTTCATCGACAAAAGTTTGATCATCCCATAATTTTTCCAATAAATCTTCACGGCCAGCGACTCGTGGATGGCGCTCAATCAGAAGTTCTAAAATATTCGTTTCATTTTTGGTCAATAACACAAGGTTTTCGCCAAAATGTAATTCGTGGCGTTCAGGAAATAGTTTTAAATGATTTAATTCAAGTACCCTTTCTTGCTGGCTTCCTGCATATTCTCCGTAGGCGCGTCGTAATTGACTACGTATTTTAGCGATAACAATATCCGGCGAAAATGGTTTAGTGATATAGTCATCTCCCCCATTTTCAATTGCCATCACTTGGTCCATATCTCCCGTCCGGGCGGAAATAAAAATAACAGGACAGATAGATTCATTGCGAATTTGACGGCACCAGTAAAACCCATCGTAATAAGGTAAATTAATGTCTAGCAAAACAAGGTCTGGTTTATATGTTTGAAAGGAATCCATAATTTTGTCAAATTCGTCTATTACAAATACATCATAATTGTACTTTTCAATATAAGACTCTAAATAAGTCGCGATTTTTGGATCATCTTCTATAATCATGATTTTATTCATTTTAATTCTCCCCGTTACATTAAGTTCCTTTTATGATAACAGATTAATGCAAAAGGATTAACTTAGCAAGACGTATATGCTAAGGTGGAATATGTTAAAAATAGAAATCAACATATAAGAAGGGATGTTTTACATATGTCAATTTCTTTAACAGGAAAAAAAGCGATTATTACAGGCGCTGGAAAAGGGATTGGACGTGCAACAGCGCTTGCTCTTGCAAAAGAGGGCGTTTCACTTGGCCTTCTCGCACGGACTGAAGAAGATCTAAAAAAAGTAGCAGATGAGGTAAAAGATAATGGCGTGCAAGTATCCATTGCGACAGCAGACGTCAGTTCCAATGAACAAGTCACTTCTGCTATTGATAAATTATTAACCGAACTCGGAACCGTTGATATTTTAATCAATAATGCTGGCATCGCAAAATTCGGCGGATTCATGGAGTTAGACGTGGAAGAATGGGAAAAAATCATCCAAGTTAATTTACTCGGTATGTATTATGTGACACGTGCTGTTCTGCCTAAAATGATGGAGCAAAAATCAGGTGATATTATTAACATTTCCTCGACTGCCGGAGAAAAAGGTGGGCCGATCACAAGTGCTTATAGTGCTTCAAAAGCTGGCGTACTCGGCTTAACGGAATCACTTGCCATGGAAGCTCGCAAACACGATATACGCGTGACCGCCCTAACACCAAGTACTGTTGTGACAGACCTCGCCATACAGCAAGGACTTGTTACAGGAGATGAAAAAAACGTTCTTCAACCAGAAGATATGGCTGAACTTATGGTCGCTCAACTGAAATTAAATAAGCGGGTATTTGTAAAAACAGCTGGTTTATGGACAACGAATCCATAAAAATTTAGAAGAAGTAATCGCTCATTTTTAAGGGCGATTACTTCTTTTAACTTCTGTTTCTTTCTTTGCCGTTTTTAAAAATGAAATAGCCATCATAATGATGATGACGGAAAACGGGAGTGCCGCGATGATGAGCATATTTTGAATACCATCGAGACCACCTGAGTACATAAGGATGGCAGCCATTGACGACAGAAGCAGCCCCCACACAATTTTGACCGAGTTCTCAGGTAAAAGACTTCCGGATGTACTAAACATTCCAAGCACAAAAGTCGCTGAGTCGGCGGACGTGATAAAAAAGATGGCAATCACGATGACGGTTACGAAAGATAAGATTGAACCAAGTGGATAATGTTCAAACATCCCAAACGTCGCTGTATCTGTAGCCAACTCTGAGATTTTAGCAATACCGTTTTGCTCCAGATTTAACGCCGACGTTCCAAAGACACTGAAAAAAAGCATGGTCACAATCGTTGGAGCAAACAACACACCGGCAACAAATTCCCGAATTGTTCGACCTTTTGAAACCCGTGCTATGAACATTCCAACAAAAGGAGCCCAGGAAATCCACCAAGCCCAATAAAAAATCGTCCAATCATCAATCCACTGCCTCTTATCAGGGTCAATAGGTTTCAACTCAAAACTCATTTCAATGAAATTTCCCGCATATTTTCCTATTGTCGTTGTAAACATATTTAAAATATACATTGAAGGACCAACAAGAAATAATATAATGATTACTAATGTCGCTATCCATAAATTAATTGAACTCAAATACTTAATTCCTCTACCAATTCCTGACCAAGCTGAGATAATAAATAACACAGTCGAAATCCCGAGAATAATCGCTTGAAACCAAAAGGTCTTTGGCGCATTAAAAAGAAATGCCAATCCACTATTGATTTGTGCCGACCCCAATCCAAGAGTTGAGGAAACACCGACTACTGTAGCAAAAATAGCGAGTGTGTCTACTATCACACCTAATGGTCCGCGTGCAATCTTTTTACCTAGTAATGGTTCAAGTGTGGCGCTAATTAATCCAGGGGCACCTAGACGAAAGTTAAAATAGGCCAGAATTAAACCCACAATAGCATAAAGACCCCATCCATGAAATCCCCAATGAAACGAGGTATATTGTAGGGACTCAATGATTGCTTGTTTTGTCCCTGGTTCAGCATTTGGTGAACTAATAAACGCATGTGAAATAGTTTCAGCCGTTGTAAAAAACATCAGACCAATACCCATCCCCGCACTAAATAGCATAGCGAACCAAGCAGGATAGCTAAATTCTGGCTTATCACCTTTTTTTCCTAATTTAATTTTTCCAAAGCGAGAGAACATGAGAAATAAACATAAAATAATCATCCCCATGATAACGAACATATAATACCAACCAAACTTATCATAAATAAACGTTGTGATTGCTGTTGTTGTGTTATTTAATTGATCAGGAAAAAAGGCCCCCCATAAAACAATGGCCGCACAAATAACGACAGCATACCAAAACACGTTAGTCACTTTAGTCAAATTCATACTAACACCTCCATATTTCAGTGTTAGTATGAACCAATTTTTAAGAAGAGATTCAGGCGTTTCTTTTTATGGGCGTCATTTTTTTATGTTATAGAGATTTTAAACACCAAAATGAAAACGGCAACCCATTTTAGAAAGGGCTGCCGTATTTATTTAATTATTTTCTATTACCACTTTCTACGATAATGTCGTCGACCACGACGTCTATGATGATGTGATTTTCTTTTGCGTTTACATTTCTTACAACCACAATGATCTTTATCGTTATCTTCTTCTGCTTCTACATCTGTATTAACTTCATAACATTTACACACCATTTTTACTTTTCTGTTGTCCTGTTCACCACGAACATGATCATGAGACATACAATCTTACCTCCTTAAAAAATTTAGGGTCAATGCACCCTCATTAATAATGTATTGGAGGTAGATGATTTATGATTGGACAAACAAAATAGTAGAATGAATCATTTTTAGTAGAAGGTTAAGAGAATAGACTGAATCCCTCCTATTTCCTATCCCAAAATCGCTGTTTGGCAATTGCAGCGACAAACTCTTCATTGAAATTCGGATTATTTAAAGCAAATACAACCCCAGGTAGAGCATTCATATCCGATGATTTGAAGAATGATTCCGCAGTGGTCGCAACCCCAATCGGCTTATAATGTCTATATTGTTCCCTAATATAATGAGTAATATCTTGATTAAACTTCGCTTCGTTATCAGACCTACCACCCACAACGTAGAGTGAATCATACAAGACGGGGTTTGAGGAAGTAAATATGTCATCGACGTTAATTGTCGTACCGTCATCTCCTGTAACGGTGCCGAGTTTTTCACTGACAATGTCTATAAAAACGCCACATTCATGTAAGTAATCAAGTACATTCCTCACTTCACTGCCATTAAAATCGTTACCTATTAAAACAGCAACCCTTTGAGTATAAGCATAATAAGGAGTGTTGGCTAAACTGAGGGTAGGAGAACTTTTTTCAACTGGTACATTAGATCCCTTTGGTGGGTTAACCCCAATATTTTCAGCTATTGCACAAGCCATCCCCTTGTCAACATTGACAAACATATCGACAACTTGTTGCCTGACTGATTCACTTTTGACATATCCCAGATGAAAGGTAAAGGTCTCCACGATGTTTTGTTTTTCAACGTCCGACATACTGTTCCAAAACATTCTTGCTTGGGAAAAGAAATCATAGAATGATTCACCGGGACGTTCTCGCGTTTTTCGTCCTTCCACCTTTTCGGGATAATGTGCATACCCACCTTCTTCAGGAGGGGTTTCTGCTGGTGTATTTCCGGCTAATGAATTTTCATGATAGTCTACAGAATCGACATCAATTCGGTGCCTGACGTAACCGTCCCGTTGATTTAAATTTGTTTCTGAGATAGGCTGATTGACTGGAATATGATTAATATTTCCGGTACCAAGACGATGATAATCTGTGTCTCGGTAAGCAAATGACCTTCCTTGCAAGACAGGGTCATTGGTGAAGTCAATTCCTGGGACAACGGTTGCTGGGTCAAATGAGGACTGTTCTTCTTCCGCGAAATGATTATCGACGAGGCGATTTAGAGTCATTTTACCGATAATTTCAACGGGGACTTCTTCTTCTGGCCATAACTTTGTATCATCCAAAATATCAAAATCGTATTTATGCTCATCACCTTCAGCAATGAGCTGGACACCTAGCTCATATTCCGGATAGGCTCCACATTCTATCGCTTCGTGTAAATCTCTTCGGTGGTAATCAGGGTCAACCCCACCGATGATATTTGCTTCATCTAATAACAATGAATGAACACCAAGCAGAGGCTTCCAGACAAACCTGACATAAGTTGATTTTCCTTGTTCATTAAGAAAGCGAAATGTATTAACCGGCCAACCTTCCATCATTCGCCAGCTTCTAGGACGGCCACGATCAGACATCAGCCACATGATGAAATGCGCAATTTCTTGGTTATTAGCGACATAATCCCAGGCATTATCGTGAGCGACAGTGGCCTGAGGGACTCCAGTTCGAGGGTTTGGTTTAACGGCGTGAACAAAATCTGCAAATTTCATAGCATCCATCACAGCGAATACGGCAAAGGAGAGTGCTAGCATATCATAGTTGCCCTCTTGTGTATAAAACTTTGTTGCAAAACCGCGGATATCAATGGCTGTATCCTTCGAGCCTTTACTTCCGATAAAATTGGAAAACCGGACAAACACCGGGGTCTTGGTACCTGGTTTTTGGAGAAAATGAGCCCTTGTCACATGACTCATCGATTTATATAATTCAAATTCTCCATAAGCACCATCCCCACGTGCATGCACAACTTTCTCAGGTATTCGCTCGCGACTAAAATGGGATTGTTTTCGGTAAAAATGAAAATCTTGAAACAACGTCGGTCCACGCTTACCCGCTCGTAAACTCCACCGATCATTTGAAATTTTAAAACCCGCGTCATCCGTTAGCTTCTTTCCCGGACCAGTATTTTTGGCACGGTCTTTTTCCAGCTGTTCATCTTTCTCATTCCGCCAACCGTGCCTATTATCTTTTTTCTCATCATCCATCTTGTCACCGCTCCTTTGTTGAATTTTAAATCCCACATATATATATATGTTTTATCTTTCGATTAAGAACTAAATTCTCATGGTTATCTCACAAGTTTAATCATTTTCGGGAGAGGGAAATGTTTTTTTAAGGGAGGGAATTATATAATGAGTGACGGTTATAAAGATAAATTCGAAGGTGCAGTCGATAAAGTAAAAGGAAAAGCAAAAGAAAAGTACGGAGAGGCAACTGATGATTTTGCTAAAAAGATGAAAGGAAGGTATGATCAAGCGAAAGGAAGCGTTAAAGACAAAGCTGGCGAGGCAAAAAATAGAGCGGATAATAATTAATTCGTGAATTTTCTCGCATAAAAAGAGTGATGCTCATTTTGGGAGCATCACTCTTTTTGTGGATTTTGAAAATTATTCTTCAAAACAATAATGTGTTTTATTGAATGAACGACGGAATGCCACGACCTTTTTCTTCACCTGTTCTGCACTTTCTTTTTTCTCAAGGAGTGAGACAATTAAGTCCGCTATATATTTCATTTCTTGTTCCTTCATGCCGTATCTCGTCATTTCGGTTGATCCAATTCTTAAACCGCTCGGTTCATCCCAATCTTCGGGGCGTGAGCTCATCATTATAAGTTTCTAGTAAATCAAATTCATTTACTGTCAGATAGTTCAAAAATCTTGCTATCACACGTGTTATGGCTCATACTTATGATTGAGGTGACTAAATGGCTATCAAGAATAGAACCACCCATTTAATGGTGATGTTTCCTGTTGATATGGTCGAAGAGATTGAAGCCTACAAATTTGACAACCGCATTAGAACCACAAGTGAAGCGATCAGAACACTGATTAAAATAGGCCTAGATGAAACTGAACAGCTAGAAGAAGAGTAGTGAGTTATAGGTCCGAGCATGTATCGAGTTTTCCTTTTAAAAATTCGGTACATCGCTCGGATTCTTTTATTTTAATGATTATCTATAAAAGTTCTATTCTGAAGGCTAGAGATAAGCTTGCTTTAATTAATTTTATAGCCCGTCGTGATGGTTCTATGTTCCTTGATTTGATTCTATAGCCCTTTGCAGCAGTTCTATAGCCTTTCATTCGATTCTATAACCCTTCCTCTAATTCTATAACCCCTCTATAGCCCCTCTAAAAAGTTCAGTATATTTTTTCCAATTATGTTCATACTAAAAGGCAAATCAAACAGAAAGGACGATTTGCTTACTATGAAACATTTAAAAATTTTAGGGATTAAATTTATCGTTATTACGGTAACGGTGCTGTCTTTATTTGGGATTTTTAACCATGCTTATTTTGGAAATTTGCTTTTAATTGGATTAATGACGACGCTTATTTCCTATGTTGTTGGTGATATGCTTATCTTGAGGAAATTCGGTAATGTGGCTGCTTCTGTTTCTGATTTCATTTTGGCGTTCTTTAGTTATTGGGTGTTGGCGAGCTTTTTTATTGGGCAAAGTGAAGCGATTATGGTGACGTCTCTTGCGGCGGCTTTTTTTACTGCATGTGTGGAGCCTTTCTTACATGGTTATATTTTAAACGAATTCGACAATTTTAAAGGAGAAAGAGATTACGAAGCGTTTGGACAGTTGCAAACTGAATTTTCTAAGGAACTGGATGTACCAGAGCGGGATAAACAAGATTATCTAAAACATAAGGAAGACAAAGATTAACTTTGCCCTTTCCTCCTCCCTGCTTCATTAAAAAAACGAGGTTTGCCCGTGAGCAAACCTCGTTTTTTGTAAAATTAACTATGAACGGCGGCCTTTTTCTCATCCAGACCGAGAGCTTCAGATGATGATGCTTTAACTTCTTCAAGAAGTTCTGGATTTTCCATCAGATACTTACCATACGAAGGAACCATCTCTTTGATTTTCGCTTCCCACTCATTCACTTGCTCCGGGAAACATCTCTCAATAACGTCGAGCATGACGTGAACTGCCGTAGAGGCTCCAGGAGAAGCACCGAGCAGTGCTGCGATGGAACCATCATCAGCTGTAATGACTTCTGTACCGAATTGGAGCGTTCCTTTTCCACCTTCATCGGTGTCTTTGATGACTTGCACACGCTGACCGGCGACGACGAGGTCCCAATCTTCCGCTTTAGCGTCTGGTATGAATTCACGTAAGTCATTCATCCGTTGTTCTTTAGTGGATATGACTTGTTGAACTAAATATTTCGTTAGCGGCATTTGTTTTGCGCCAGCTGCGAGCATGGTGAAGACGTTATTCGGTTTTACCGACGTCATCAAATCCATCATCGAACCTGTCTTTAAGAATTTAGGTGAAAATCCGGCATACGGGCCAAATAGTAATGATTTTTTATTATCGATGTATCTTGTATCAAGATGCGGCACTGACATTGGTGGTGCACCAACTTTAGCTTTTCCGTATACTTTGGCATGATGTTGTTCGATAATATCCGGATTATTACAAACCATAAATAATCCGCTCACTGGGAATCCGCCGACATGCTTACTTTCAGGAATACTAGATTTTTGCAGTAAGTGCAGGCTTCCACCTCCACCACCGATAAAGACAAATTTTGCGGTATGGTGTTCAATTCTTCCGTCCTGATGATTGTGAACTTCGACTTCCCATAATCCATCTTCATTGCGTTTGATATCTTCCACGCTGTGATTATAATTCACTTCGACATTTTCATCTTCCAAATGTTTAAATAGCATCTGTGTTAAGGCACCGAAATTCACATCTGTACCTGAATCAATTTTCGTTGCTGCAATCGGCTCATTCACTTCACGATTTTCCATAATGACTGGAATCCATTCGAGCAGTTTCTCCGGGTCTTCCGAAAACTCCATACCTTGGAAAAGTGGATTGTTTGATAACGCTTCAAAACGTTTCTTTAAGAAGTCCACATTATCCTCACCATGCACCAAGCTCATATGTGGCAACGGTCTGATGAATTCTTCCGGATTTTTGATAAGTCCCTTTTTAACGAGGTATGACCAAAATTGTTTGGACACTTGAAATTGCTCATTCACTTTGATTGCTTTACTTATATCCATTGTGCCATCTGGTTTTTCAGTTGTATAATTCAATTCACATAGCGCTGAGTGGCCTGTTCCTGCATTATTCCACACATTAGAACTTTCCTCTCCAGCTTTATCGAGTTTTTCAAATACTGTAATATCCCATTCGGGAACAAGTTCTTTTAAAAGCGTTCCCAAAGTCGCACTCATAATCCCTGCCCCAATTAAAATAACTTCTGTCTCAGTAACTTTGTTGCTCATTTACATCAACCTTTTCCCCTGAATTTGCAGAAATAAATAAGCTAAAACTCATGAGTACGCTCACATACTTATTTCTGCCCCTTTATATTATCTTCTCATTACAAGTTTTAGAGATTAATATATCTACTATTATATAATAATTGTCGATTATTTAAAAGGTGTAGAAGATATAAAATGAATTTCCATTCAGTGATCGATTGTGAAATACCGGGAAAAAGCTTAGTAAGAACCGCAAGGCAAACCTGAAGAGGCTTACCAGCCGATCGCGGAAAGCGTCTGTCCATTGTATCTAAAAATTGTTCTTTAATTTGCTTTTTATCTAAAGCTTGCTCATCTGACATCTGTTTAGGTTCTCGCCAAATAGATTATGATTGTCCATGTTATATCTAGCAAGTAGCTTAGTAACGTTAACCACTCCGCCGACCGAGACTTTAAGAAGGCTTTTCATAGACTTTAACTTTCAAGCTGAAAAATTTATAGTACCGACAATTAGTGATATGTTTAATTATAATCTTTACAAAAAAGGGGTTTTTAAAATGAAAATTGAAGTGTGGTCGGACTTTGTTTGTCCATTTTGTTATATAGGTAAAAGAAAATTAGAAGCAGCATTGGCTGAATTCCCACAGAAAAACGATGTTGAGATTCAGTTCAAAAGCTATCAACTCGACCCGAATTCACCGCCATATTCTGGTCAGGATTTTTATGAAAGCATGGGCAAAAAATTCGGTAGTGCTGAACAAGCGAAACAAATGATGGTTAACGTAGCAGACCAAGCGAAAACGGTCGGACTCGATTTTCACTTTGATACCATGAAGCCAACAAATACATTTAACGCTCATCGCCTTGAAAAATTTGCAGCAACACATGGTAAAGGTGCAGAGGTCGCTGAGAAGTTACTATACGCTAATTTTACAGAATCTAAAGATGTTGGCAATATTGACATCTTAGCAGACATTGCAGCTGAAGCTGGCCTAGATAAAGACGAGGTGCTTGCTGCTCTGCAAGATGACAACGCTTATGCCGATGAGGTTCGTGCAGATATAGACGAAGCCAAACAGTTTGGCATTACAGGAGTTCCTTTCTTTATTTTCAATAGGAAATATTCACTCTCAGGGGCACAACCGAAAGAAACATTCCTTCAAGTGTTGGAAAAAGTCTCGGAAGAAGAAAAATCAATTCCTACACTCGAAAGTCTATCAGTAAACAAAGGACAAGATGCAACTTGCGGGGATGATGGCTGTGACATCCCTACTCAAAAAGAATAAAAAGCAAGCTCCCATGTTTATAGAAATATATGAACATGGGAGCTTTTCATTATATTAGCGAACGACCAGTACTGGAAGTTCTGCACGATTTAGCACAGCATGAGCAACGCTACCAAGTAGCGCGCGGTCGATAAATCCGCGCCCATGACTCCCAACAACGATTAGGTCAGCATTTTTTGCTTTTGCCACATTACAAATTGTCGTACTAGCATGACCGATTTCATGGATAAAATGAACACGGTTTTCCCACTCGCTATAGATTTGATTTTCAATGGTCTGTTTTATTTCTTTTTTAATTTTATTTTCATGATGATCAACAGCATCTGATACAAGATCATAAGCGTAATTTTCTTTTACAGTAACATATAGTACAAATAACTCCGCTTCAGGCCATGCTTTAAGGTATTCTTTAACCATTTCTCCTGCATGTTTTGAGGATTCAGAGCCATCCGTCGCGAATAAAATAGTTTTCATGCTTGGTATCCTCCTTTAAACAATGAAATACACAATAACCGAAAGTGCAATCGACGTAACAGTCATCGCTGCAAGTGGACGCAGGGCACGGTCGCGTAGATCTTTTAAACTTACATTTAACCCAAGGCCAACCATCGCAGCCGTCAACAACCATGTTGTTAAGGTGGAGACACCATCCATCACACCATCAGATACTGGAATCGAGTGACCGAATACATAACTTCCTAAAATACTAAAAATAATAAACCCGACAAGGAACCACGGAAATTCTATTTTCGCATTGTCTGCGTCGTTAGCTTTATTTTTACGTTTCATGATCGCAATAAAAATAAAGCAAAGCGGAACGAGTAAGAAAACACGCCCTAGTTTTCCGAGTAATGCTATCGCTAATCCGTCTTCACCAGCCGGTGCTCCGGCCAAGGCAACATGCGCCACTTCATGTAAACTGGTACCTGACCAAATGCCGTACTGAATCGAATCAAGTGGAAGTACAGGGCGCAAAATTGTATAGGCAATCGCAAAAACGGTTCCCATTAGAGCGATAATGCCAACACCAATCGCCGTATCTTCATCTTTCGCTTTTACAATCGGGGCCACTGCAGCAATGGCCGCTGCCCCGCATACTCCAGTCCCAACACCAAGCAAAAGCGATATATTTTTATCCGCCTTAAATAATTTTGCGAGACCAATCGTTGCAAAAATCGCAAAGATAATCACCCCAGCATCGAGAGCTAATAAGCCAAGTCCATCACTTAGTACCGTACTAATGTTAAGCTTGAGTCCGTATAATATGATGGCTGCTCTGAGTAACCGTTTCGCGGAAAAAGCAATCCCTGACCGAATCGCTTCCGGGTATCCGAAGATTTGTCGATAAAAAACAGCGATAATGATTGCACAAGCCAGTTGCCCAATCTGGTTAAATCCAGGCACGAGCGCGAGTAAAAATCCGAGTAAAGCAATGAGAAAAGTAAAAGCCACCCCACCAAGCCATGCGGTCCGTGGGGAAAATTGTTTTTTTGTCTTTACATTAGAGTCTTCAGTCAAAATACAAACACCTCCTTTATTAAGAATAAAGGGTATCCTTTCATAAGAAAAATAATTATTTATAATCATGATGATAAGTATTATGTTATAGTAAAGAAAATGACTTTGAGGTGATTTTTGTGGATCAGCAGTTACAAGTTTTTGTCACCGTAGCGGAAAAGCAAAATTTTTCTAGGGCAGCTGAAGAACTTCATATGACCCAGCCTGCTGTCAGTCAATATATACGCACATTTGAAGATAATTTAGGTGTTAGATTGCTGGAGCGGACGAATAAATATGTACGGTTAAATCAAGCCGGTGACATCGTTTATCATCATGCAAAAGAGATCATTGGCCTGTACAGTAAAATGCAGCATCTTGTCGAGGATTTAACAAACAAAGCAAGCGGCCCACTAACAATTGGGGCCAGTTACACATTTGGAGAATATGTCATCCCCCGTATTATTGCCAAAATAAAAGAGAACTATCCGGAAATCAAACCTTCAATCACGATTGGCAATACAGCAAAAATAGCTGATTTAATCATGCATTATCAACTTGATGTCGGTATTGTCGAAGGGCATTTTAAAAATGAAAAACAATTGAAGATTGAGGAATTCGCGGAAGATTATATGGTAATCGTGGCAAGTCCCGACCATCCATTAGCGAAGGAAACGAAAGAGGTTACCGTGAAGGATTTAGAGCATCAAACCTGGATTTTACGGGAGCTCGGTTCTGGTACGAGAGAAGCCGCTGAAAAGGTATTTCAACGTTATGACATTACCCCAGCCGACATTTTAAATTTTAGTAGCACCCAATCCATAAAAGTAGCGATTGAAGAAGGATTAGGAATCAGTTTAATATCAAAATGGGCGATTCAAAAAGAATTAAAGAATGGTGATTTAGCAGTAATCGACGTCAAAGAATTACCATTCACAAGACGATTTTCAATTGTGACCTCTTCCCCTTTTCAAACGAAAGCTCTGCAAGTTTTCATTGAATTGTTGAGGCATAATAAGGAATTGACCGTGTATACGGAGGAGTGAGGGGGGTTAGTCCGAATGCAGAGACTGGAGACTGTAGTTGCGTATGCTACCTGGAATGTGGAGTGGGAGCTTTTCCTGGGAGGATTAGTGCGGCACACTACTTGGATTTCGGTGCGGGAGTTTTTCCTGGGAGGATTAGTGCGGCACACTACCTGGATTTCGGTGCGGGAGCTTTTCCAAGACTTAGCAAGTTCCACTTTCACTTAAGACAAGCACTTCCTATTATCTAGAGATAATAGGTTCCGCGTCCGTTACCCTGCTGCTCAAAATTCTTTATTAAACAGCGGCGAATCGTATTTTTTGATAATACTCCTCCCGTCCACTCTATAATACTATTTACTGTTAGTGGAAATTCAGGGAACATTAATTGAAATTCTTTTATAGTTCTAAACAGCGCTTCAGCTATCTGCTCTCTATTACCACATCGCTTACACTGGAAATAATTGTGGCGGGGTTTTGGTAAAGCTATCAAACAACTATTGCAAAAGATCCCTTTTTGTAATTCGGAGTATGAATATTCTGGAATATATTCGTGGCGAGACTGAGTAATATGAGAAGCTTTAAGCTTAGAGGCTAGTTGTTCATGTTGGTTACTCAGAGATTGATAATTTTTCTGAAGTCGTTTTAGGTAAGAATGATGCTGACTCGGAAGAATAATTTGCATGGACAGAGTAGCTTCGTATAAAAAGAAACTTGGATTCATGAAAATAACATGATATATAACTGGTAATGAGATGCGATTCATTTTAAGCCAAAAATTCAAATACATACCTGAACGGGAAACTTGATGGAGAGGATTTTTAACGGGGTCTTTAGTTTTAGCATGAATCCAATGATCATCCCCCGCAATATAATCACCATAAAAATTTTTCACCTCAACTAAATGAATTAAATTACGGAAAATCAATAAACAATCAAGCTGAAACTCACTCATGTTTGACTCGAGTTGGAGATTATAGATTGGAATATGCGGAACGGTCAATTTTTCTTGAAGAAGTGCATGGAACTGCATCTCACCATTAAATCCTGTTTCAAAAAGCTTCAGTCTTCTATCATCCTTGGTAGAAAGCATTTTTCGCAGCTTGAGCGCGTGAAGTACAGAATGAGTCTTTGAAGGGACAGGCTGATTAAATATATTTTTTTGATTACAGTTAATATTGTTCTTCATAAACTTCCACCCTTTCATATTTAATAAATCGGATAAATATTGATAGCTTACCATACGGTTATCTAAATTCAATGTTAAATTATTTTATAATACTCAATGTTTCAGTCATAAAAAAGCAGATTCTCGTTAAACATAATCATGTTTTTATAGTTATTATCGTGGTATGTCTTAAAATCACTATTAATTATCTTTTTAGAGAGAGTTTGGTCGATACACTACCTGGAATGTAAAGTGCTAGTGTTTCTAGGGAGGGTACGAGTGATAACCTACCTGGAATATGAAGTACTAGTATTTCCCGGGAGGATAATAGGAATAGCCTACCTGGAATTCCGGATGAAAGTCTTTCCAGAGCGGATTAGGGTTGTACCCTGCCTGGAATTCGGCGTGGAGAGATTTCCAGGGATGATAACAGCAGTATCTACCTAGATTATTAATCGGAAGGATTTTTAGGGGAGGGTAATTTTAGAATATCATATGAAATTTGAGTGTAAAAGTATGCAGTATATGCTGTCACACACTAAAAAACAAGCTCCTAAACAAATAGAAGCTTGTTCATACATTATCTCACACGACATTAATGTATTTTTATATCTTATCAAGTATATTCCCAATCGCTTCTTCGCCGAATTCCTGCCATTTGCTTTTATCATGGATATGTCCGTCTGTATCGAGCGGTTCTTGGAATTGGCTGAAGCCGGTAGCGGTGAGTAAGGAGTTTTCATCTTTGTCGAGCCCGAGATTCACCACATGTTTGATGACAAATGGTTTTTCAAACTCAATCCACGCATCTCTTCGATCAAGTTCCCCTTCTAATACTTTAAATGGCAAGCGAACATAATGCGTTTCCCCGCCTTCACGACGCATGATGCCGTCAAACATTCCCTCGTGGTATTCCCAATTGCCGCCCATATGAAAACCAAACTCTTTTAATTTATCATTGGCATGACCAAACGTCATCTGCTTGCCTTCCATATCTGTGTCCAAATGTATCATTGTATGTATCGCTCCTTAAATCTTTTAGGAATAGTATTGACGCCCCTGGAAAATACATACATTTGATAATTAGGTAAATAATCAATGCTCGCTTCCGGGAAATATTTCTTAATATAGCCGGTGATTGTTCCATTAATATCTTCTTGCTGTTCATCTTGATATACGTATTTATGGATGCCGTGACGGCCCCATTTTGTGTTCCGTTTGGATTCATCGAGTTCATACTTCGTCATTGGATACTTTTCCTGAATTACACGTTTAGCTGGTTTGTAAAACGATGCTGGATTAATTCAAAAGCGTGTGATTAACCCAAACTCGCGCTATTGAAAACCACATAACAACACAAAAAAACCTTTTATAAGTTTTATCAACTTACAAAAGGTCTCTTAGCCGAGTGGTCAGTAAATCGAAATTGACTATTGTCTCAGGATTATGTGCTTTGACAACTCTTTCAAACTTTTTATATTTATTTTTTGGTAATACTTGAGGTGGGATTTTAAAATGAATACTTCCTTCTTTATCTTTTATTTCAATGTATGTATTTGATCCACTGCCCGATGGTTCATATGTGGCTTGAATTAATGCCACGTCTTCTAAAGGTGCTTTTTTACTGCCAATTAAGCGTACGTAACGAAGCTGACCCTTATCGATGATGATCCTCGTACGCATGTCACCAATAAGATAAAAACATGGGAGAATTAATAAATACGCAAAAAAATATCCCTCACCTGAAGAGTATTCAGCATATAAATAAAGTGCTAAAAAGATAAGTAAAATTCCCAGATTGGTTAAAATGCTTTTCTCGATACTTTTTCGAAAAACATAGCGTGTTTTATCAATAAGGCATCCCATCTTTTCTATTATTCTTTGTACCTTATTATTCACTATACTGCAAATAATCTCAACCCGAATCCCAGTTCTTTTCCTATCAAGCTATTAACAAAATCGCCAATGCGTAACTTGGCAAACCAAGCATCACACCATAAAAAATAATAAAATCACTCGCTGGAATATGTTCATCCTCATCTGCAATGAAATAATGATTAATACGTGATATAATTTTACTCATAAGTGGATATCCTTTCCATTATATATTGTTGTGCTCGGACGCCCACCGTCCAAGCGCAACTTTTTAGTTTCAAAGTCTGTTTTTCTAATTTATTTACATTATACACTAGTGCGAACAAATGTTCCAGCATTAAATTTTATTATTAGAACTCTATCCAATAGACTCATTCAACTCTACTAATACAAACTATGCGATAGTTTACTTTTTATGATAGGATATTTCTCACTGCCCACCGACCATCACTTCCGTTTCATTTAAAAACTCCAAGCACCTTTATTTAACCATAAAAAAGAGATGCTCTCCGCACCCCACCGTCTTCACCTGTCCTCCCTGTCTCCTAATTCTTAACAAAAAATTTCACACCGACTGGCGTATCTTCACAATGCGTAATGGCTGGGTTCTTTATCATTTCATAGATGTACCAGAAATCCCCAGCACAACCTGCTGTATGCAAAACGAACACACTCCATACTCACTACTCAAAGTCCTTTGCTGACATGGAATTTAACAGTTCGGAAGTTGACATCCCTTTTCCTTTTTTATACTCAACCTTACTTTCCTCAATCATCTGTTTAAGTTGATTGTTTTTTTCTATATCAGCTTTAATAGAATTTTCATCTTCCTCTTGAAACACAAGGGTGAATTTTCCCTTACCTGGAATAGAGAATTGAAAAACTGAAATATCACGATCCATATTTACTATGTGACTCATAAATTCTTCTGAAGATTCAATATATCCCATAAAATCACCGCCACTAATTATTTTCTTTATCATATAAGTTTTCTGTATTTTAATTAAAACTTCGACACGGAAGATGGTGTTTGTTGGCCTTTTGGAATCCACAGACTCTTTTATTAATAATTAACTGTAATAAAGATCAAGTTTAAATAGTTTAATTTTTATTAGAATCAGGTATAATATAAGTAGAAATGAAATAAGATAAAAAAGACTGGACAGTTAACTGCCCAGTCATAAGTGTAGCTGCCATTCAAAGTGGCGACCAGAAAGAAAGTGAGAAAAATAACCTACCTTCTACCTGTCAAAGTATTCGAGGTGGTTATTTTTCTTTTCCTATATAAGACAACAATGCTAACAACAACAAACAAGCGTTGATTGCTATAATCATTGTTTCAAATACAGACAAATTCTACTTAAGTTTGATTGATGGTTAGTTCACTAGAACAATTAGCTGATTCATAAAACACCCTTCATCCTAATCACCTTTCCTTCAGCCTCTGGGCCAACTTCTTGCATTCCAATTTTATGATAAAATTTGACCGCTGCCGTATTTTCTGGAGAAACTCTCAGGTGAAATTCTTTTACTTTATGACTCTCAAAAAACTGCTTTGCATAATTGTGCAGTGTTTTCTCTTTACCTTTTCCACGCATCTCAGGTGTTAAATAGTACAAGTTAACGTAGCCGATTGTTTTGCCTTCATACTTGCGAATCGTTAATTCTAGTTGTCCAATATACTTATCTTTTTCTTTAATCAGAACAAAACCCTTTGGAAATTCCTTAATCTTTTGATCCAACCAATTAAGATAATCTTTTTCTTCAAAACTTGAAGCATGCCAAAACTCACTCTAAATGAGTCCTTCCGAAATTCAATTACTTTTTCACGATGTTTCTTTATGTCAATGGTTTTGAATTCCACTTTTACTCACTCCCTACAATGGTCATTCATTTTTTGTGATAGTTCGTATAATTAAAAATGTGAGCTCGAATATATTTACCGAACCCACATTTCAAATCTTACTCGACTATATTTCGCACAAATAAATGATTGTTTCTGTATATGATTAAAGTCACAATAATAAGCAGTAATCCTGAAATGAGGAAGACGCTTCTGACTCCTAATAAGTCTGCTAATATCCCCATAATGAGTGATGCTACGCCAAAGACTCCTGTGGACACAGCTCCTAACGACGTGTAGACGACCGATAATTTTTCCTTTGCTACACTGGATTGGATGATGGTTTGCTGTGGAATGCTTTTTAGTTGTCCGAAGAAGCCAATTCCTAACGAAAGCAATAAAGCAATTATTGGATTACTCGTCACACTGAATAATAAAGTTATTAAAAAGCTAAACATGGAACCAATTAAAATCACTTTACCTAGCCTTTTTTCTACTACATTCGAATATTTTATACAGTAAATACTTCCTATAATGAGGCCTAAAAAGAAAGATCCATTGATGAAGCCCCACCATTTTTCGTCTACATGTAACGCTTCACTCACAAATACGTATAAAATAGCGGCAATCCAAACAGTGTCTGCAATCGTCTCGAGAATTTCCATGAGTGCTATTTTTCGTAATACAGGAATTTTAAATAACGTTTGCCAGCCTGCTTTAATCTGTTCAATTTTACTTTCTCGCTCTATTTTTTGCTCGGAAACATTGTCTAAAAGATACATCGAAATGCTTGAGATTGCAAACAAGCAAGCAACGACCCAAACGAGTTGACGTACATTTATCCAAACTAAAAACAGGCTACCCACGAACCACATTACCGTCTGAATGAACTGTGATAAAGATTCAGCAATCCCGTTTGCTCTGACCAATTTTTCCGGTGCCACGTACTGGGGTATCATGGTAAGCTTGATTGGGTTAGCACACCCATCAAGAAATGCGATGCCAGCAATAATTATAAACACCAAATAATAGTTTGAGTCAGATATCCCGCTTAAGAACAGGCCTAACACAACAATCAAACCTGTCTTTCCCATTTGCGAACCAGTCAATAACCACTTCAAATTCACTTTATCAATTAATAGAGGCGTTAAAACGCTTGATATAAACATGGACGACGTAATGGTAAACGGTACAAAAGACGCGGCCGCTGCAGATCCTGTTAAAGCAAAAATGGTGCTAATAATGCCTACCATGTATAAAACATCACCAACGCTTGCAAGCGACTGCCCTGTTAGTAGTAACGCGAAATTTCTATTCAATTGTCTATCCCCCAATTAAAGTAATTTTAAATTGAATTCGGGGGTTTTTTAAATTGGACTGTTCACCAGATTAGCTCCTTTTCTTTAACAGATAAATCTTGGGGGATTTAGATTTATCACTTTTTTAAACCAATCGATACATTAAAATATCATCTACATATTCACCATGATCTAATTTAAACTCTTTAATCTTTCGGCCTTCCTCAATAAATCCCATCTTTTTATACAACGCCACCGTCCGTTCATTTGTTGAAAACACACCTAAGCAAACTTTTTCGATAAGCGGGTTTAGGGTCGCCCAATCTAAGATTCCTTTTATTAATAATTTTCCTATTCCCATATTTCTAGATTCTTTGTCTATCATCATTCCAATTGAACCGGTGTGAGAGAGTCTCACCCTATCCGGCGACCTGAAAACAAGCCACCCCACTATCTGATTAGGGGTCTCAGCCACTAGCATTGTTTCTCGATTATTAGTTAATATTTTTTCCATCCAGTCTCGTTGCTGTTCTACTGTCTTATCAAATTCTTCGGAGGCAGTTGCTAAATAAATTTTCTCTGCCACTACTTCTTTTTGAATTTGTAAAATCCTCGCAGCATCTTCAGTTTTTGCTGTTCGAATAACTATATTTCCCTTAACCAATTCACTTCACCCGCCTAAAATTAATTACCTTAATCATTTAGATAGTCTAAGAAACCTTCTGCAATCTTGCTGTATCTCCTCACCACTTCTTCTTCATCTATCATGGTTAATTTTCTATCCTTCATAATCCACTTACCATCTACCATAACGTGTTGAATCGAATCCGCTTTATTATAGAATAATAGATTATAGAGGTAAGTAGAAAAACTTTCCCTGTTTAGTAATGGCTCCAGGTCAGCATCCTTTTTTATGAAAACTAAGTCTGCTTTATAACCATCCTTTATTACGCCAATATCGTATAATTTGTAGGCTTTTGCACCATTGATTGTTGCCATTTTAAAAACATCTTCAGCAAAATATTTGTTAACCGGATTTTTTACTTTTAGTAGGTAATACGTTAACCTCATGAGTTCCCATACATTTGTGTGCGCGTAATCCGTACCTAAACAAACGTTGATTCCTTTTTCAAGCATAGAATCAATATCGGCAACACCTGCACCCGTATCTAAATTTGAAAGAGGGCAATGAACAATGGAACTCTTATGTTTGGCTACTAGATCAATATCTTTTTGTGACATATATACGCCGTGAAAAAGAATAGTTTTTTCATCAAGTAAATCCATTTCATTGTAAAGCTCTATACTTGATTTGCCGAACTCAGATTTAACTAAATTATATCGCCACTCATTCTCTAAGCAATGTGACATCATAATAGAATCTATATATTTTTCCTTGATGTTTCACATTAAGAAGTTCATCGTTTGTCATATCTTCTTCTTCCAATAAATGAGTTCCAAACAGAACCTTTCCATCAGACTGATTATAATAATCTCCAATTTCCTCGTATGTATCGATTATTCCTCTTATTCCAATCTCATTCATTGCATGACTTAATACTCGCGGTGATTGTGGATCAGAGTCACATACGAAAGTTACTCCATTTTTGACCATATCCACATAACTCTTTTGAGCAATATGTACAAATTTTTGTTCTGTTATTTCATTGTCTAAGTAATCAAATAATTTTTGTTGAATTTTGCCCTGTTCGGAATCATTGCCCCAATCTTGAAGGGCCATTTCCTTCATTAGCCCTTTGGCTAGGGGAGAATAACTGTGAAAATGAGCGTTTATTAAACCCGGTAAGACAAAATAATCTTTGCAGTCCATTGCCCCTTTTTCGTCATTGGCATCGAAGTTGACTGTATTATTTTTTATTGACATATTTCTCGTTTCAAATTCCATATTAGCATTTAGAAATGTCACGTTTTTTAGTTTCATCTGGATTTCCCTTTCTTATATGTATACAGGGTATTTTATATTTTAGCATGAATGTTGGAGAGGCACCATTGGAAATTGAGATTATGGGTACGGGTAACATTATGGCTTTTGTGGGACTGTGTGAGTTAGGTAGGTTGGTGCTCGACCTGGACAGTGCACCGCGCGACCTGAGGAGGTTGCTGCGCGACCTGGGCAGTGCACCGCGCGACCTCGGGAGGTTGCTGCTCGACCTGGACAGTGCACCGCGCGACCTGAGGAGGTTGCTGCGCGACCTGGGCAGTGCACCGCGCGACCTCGGGAGGTTGCTGCGCGACCTGGGCAGTGCACCGCGCGACCTCGGGAGGTTACTGCGCGACCTGGGCAGTGCACCGCGCGACCTCGGGAGGTTGCTGCGCGACCTGGACAGTGCGCCGCGCGACCTCGGGCGGTTGGTGCTCGACCCGGACTGTGCTCGACCCACTTTAAATCTTAATTTCATAATACAATCCCAAACTCAATCATACAATGGTGATATCAGAGCACGTCCATCTGATTTCATATTAACCGAGGTGACATGAGAACATGGCTTTCCATTCTCCAGAAAAAATTGTTGAAATGACAAAAGAGATTGGCACAAAGAAGGTTAATCTACCACTTTCCAGCGCCGTTATTTTAGGATTCCTAGCAGGTGCCTATATTTCATTTGGATTCTTATTATATATCAGAATAACCGCAAATCTCCCAGGAGAAATATGGGGGTCCATTCCTGATATGATTGGATCGGCCCTCTTTCCACTAGGGCTCATTTTAGTCCTAATTGCAGGTGGTGAACTTCTTACCGGGAATCTTATGACCTTAATACCCGCGAGACTTTCCGGAAAAATAACGAACAGACAGATTGGAAAAAATTGGATAATCATTGCCTTAAGCAACTTTGCAGGTGCAATATTTTTCGCCTATCTGTTCGGTCATAAACTCGGCTTAACGGAAACGGAACCTTATCTAACTCAAACCATTGCCGTTGCTAAAAGTAAAATTGATGAATCATTTTCTATGGCCTTCATCTCCGGAATTGGCGCCAATTGGCTTGTTTGTCTCGCCGTTTGGTTAGGCTACGCTGCAAAAGATACGATAGGTAAGATTATAGGCATTTGGTTTCCGATTATGGCCTTTGTCGCTATTGGATTTCAACATGTGGTTGCAAATATGTTTATTATTCCTGCCGCTATCTTTGCAGGATCGTTCAATTGGTATATGTATCTTGAAAATTTCCTTGCTGTTTTTTTAGGAAACGCAGTCGGTGGTGCGTTTTTTGTTGGCAGTCTCTATTGGATGGCCTATGCGAAGGTGATAAAATCTGAGTGACATGCGTACTTATATTCAACAACTGTTTCCGATTATGGACTTATTTATCAATGTGGACATACTGAATGTATTGTTCTAAAAAGTGGATTGGGACATTTCGCATAATAAGTTGAATAAGTAACAACGATTATGTCGTGAACTCCCTATTGATCCAACTATGTTCGCGCTTTGCGCCGATTATATTATTGATTCGCAGAAAAAGTGTAAATTGTTTTAACCCCGGCGCTGCTTGATTTCTTTCATTGAAAAAATATCCGTTACTGCATTTGCTAGTAAAAAAATAACAAAAAGAATTGTAACCAAATTAAGCCACGGGAAGTCTTTAAACTGTTAATCCATTCTTCTAAATTTCTCTCTCCAATTTTAACTCAAACTCTGGTCTGGTTATATAATCCATATATTGGACATTTCCGTTATAATCAAGATAAGCTTGATAGCGTGTACGTTGTGAAGGAGCCAATACCATATCCAAAACTTCTTCTTTATTAACCCAGCGGCTGTCCGAAGTTTCATCCGATGTTGTCAATTTTCCACCTATGGGTTCACATACAAAATCAAACATAACCTTTGTCGGCACTATCTTTACACCGCTATGACCTTCATATGTCGCTGTATTAGAAAAAACTCCTACCAAGTGGGATACTTTAACATCAATTCCACTTTCCTCTTTAACTTCTCTAATCACCCCATCTATTAAATTTTCTCCGACTTCCACTTGCCCACCCGGAAATACCCAGTGACCCTCACGTCGAGTTTTCACCAACAATATTTCACCTTTAGTATTCTCAACAAACCCTAGTGTAGCAACAATATGTACTGGCATTTTCATATATCTATCCCTCCATTAAATTGATTAAATCCTACTATTTGGCTCATTACCTTTTCTAAATGAGCCCCCAAATAATTGATAAAACAATTTTAGCTACTTCAACAAATTATCAGATCCCTAAGAGTGTATAAAACTTTTAGTAGTTTAACCTTTCTGGCAATAGAACTTAAATTTATTCCACAAAATGGCCCGATAATCCAAAGGAACATTTTCAATACAACCTCTCATCCATTGGCCAAAATTCACATGTCATTTACTCGTTTTAAAATTTTTTAGCAAAATTGTTTTGAAACATATAATTTTCACCTGTGATAACGTTAAACTTTGTATTTTATACCTAAATCTCTAAGACTTCATGCTAATAGCAATTTGCATTGCCAACCGCACAGGCAGTGCAGGGTTCGACATTTGATTCACATCCCCAACAAAAAACAAATCCTGTCTTGGATAGTAAAATGCCAATGAACCTGTTGAACCAGAATGACCAACTAACTCACCTTTTCCCATAAATAGATTTGCAAGACCAGTTAGAGGAATGAACATATATCCGGCGCTGTAGCGAATGGGAAACATAGAAACTTGCAGCCTATTGGTTTCGTTTTGTTCATTAAAAATAGTTTTATTAAATAATTTTCCACTGAAGAAAGCCTTGATAAATGTCATTAATTCACGGGCCGTGGAAATAGCACCCCCACTGGCGCGGCAACTCCTAATGAAATCAGGTCGATATAAAGAATTATCGTGATAATAAACTTCAGGAATAATGTCATGTTCATTTTCTGGAAGATATGTATGAATGAGTTCTAGAGGTTCAAAAATAAATTGCTTATATGACTCGTTTAATGTTGATTGAGTTACGATTTCAATTACGTTTCCAAGCAAATCAAAGTTAACATCAGCATAATGTGCTCTATTTTTAATGCCAGGTACAAAATGTGGGGCCTGTTGTTTCGTCATCTGGACGATTTTATCAAGATCAATTTGCATATCTTCATGGATGACGTGTTTTCTTAGTGTTGCTACACCTTCTTCAGTTATATCCGGTAATCCACTCGTTTGAAATAATAAATGCGAGAGTGTCAGATCCTCAGAATAGTCTCGCCCTTTATAACGGTGTAGATTACTCACGATATCTTCTTGAACGTAGGTTGCTACTTTATCATTCAATGACAATTGACCCTGTTCTTGCAAAATGAAAATACATGTCGTCGTTAATAGCTTCGTTATACTTGCCATAAGGATTGGTGTATCTAAACCTTTATCCCCGTATTCTCTACTGTATGAAAAGTCCCCCTTTGAATTTTCTACCAGTAGAATGCCCTCGTATATATGTTTCTTATTTGTAATTCGTTCAAAGGCTTTATCGATTAGTCGTATTCTGTTTTCCATATAATCACCGCATCCCTCTTTTAAAGATATATCATCGTACTGTCTATCTCTCGCAATCTAGTCTGTTTCGGGAAGATATATTCATTAAATTAACACGCTCGATAATTAAATGCTAATCAACGAATTTATCTTCTAGTTCTTTAATTCTTTCTTCTAACTTTTTAATTTTATCTAACTGCTGAGAAGCAAATGCAAAAGCAGCGCCAGCCAAACCGAGAGCACTCCATATTGCCCATTCCATTGTTTTTCCTCCTCATTTTATTGTTACAAGTCTTACTAAACAATCTGGTCTGTTTCATCAAAACCAAGCGAAAATCCTTATTCCAAAAACACGCTCAGTTGAGATGTGTTTTTAATAATTGCTTTTAGTAGATTTAAGTAGGTTATATGTATGATTTAAGCTGTTCTCACTGGATTCTTTTTCATTCGTTGGAAGGTGAAATTGTATTTTTTCATTATGGTGTCTTGGTATGATATGAAAATGGGTATGCATAATATCTTGTTGTGCATTTATTCCATTATCTTGAAGTACAGTATAATCCCTACAAATACCGGATTTAATCAGTAGATTTGCCATTTCTATAATTGCATTCATTAACCCCTTCATAACATTCTCATCTTTGATTGAGTCGATCCGTCTAAAATGTTTGTTAGGGATCACTAATATATGTCCAATGGTCACTGGATTAATATCTAAAAATGCTGTTGCTATATCGTCTTGATATAGTGTATATGAAGGAATTTCACCTTTAACGACTTTACAAAATATACATTTATCCATATTTATCCCTCCACACGCTATATATCTATCGGTTATCGGATCCAATTACGGAAGGCTAATATCAAATTATTCTAATAATAGTTAATACGGTTATATTAATAAATTTAAAAACAAAAATATTAAAGTGATAATTGTACCAAAGCTAAAACCAAGTATATGTACAATAAATGCGCCCATCCCATAAAGATTGCCTAATATTAAATAGGCAAATGTGTAATTCGCAGGCCAATTGCCAAATTGTAAATTAAGAAATTCTTTATTGTATAAATGTAAGATAATTATGCAAGCAATGAGTGCGTATATTCCAGGTGACGCTCCAGTGCCTTTTGTGTAATCAGCAAATAAAGAGTAAACGGTATAGGCGGCTATATTTCCGATTAGATAAATAGCTAAGAATTTCCAACTACCGATCTTATTCTCAAGTATTACACCAACAAAATATATACCATAGGCATTGCCCAACAAGTGCAATATATTTTGGTGAAAAAATGAGCCTGTAAGCAATCGATACCATTCTTTACTATGCATATTATTAAAACTTTTTCCACCAGCCCAATCCAGAAGAAGACCTTTAAATACTAGTTTATCCAACACAAAAACAGTAACATAGAGAACAATAAGTATTGAATAAACGTTTGAAATATTTTTTACAAGAATAGTGTTCACTCCTTTTTATAGCCCCGATAAGAAACACAGCTACCCCTATATAATTCACATTCAACCCCAAAACAATCAAGCCAGTTTACATTCCTTCTGATAATAACAATAAGCAGCAGGCACAAACTTATGGAAGACTAGCTTTAATATATGACATTTTGAGTCGAACTTCCCCTCAAATTATTCACTTTCGTATTTATACAAAAAATGCACTCAGTTGTGGAAGACTACTAAACTATGACCTCAATCTAAAATCAATTAATATGTTTAACCAACGTCCAAATCTGTGAAATGAGATATCCTTTTATTCAGGTGGAAGCTTATATGTAATTTCTCCTTTTTCATCCAGGAATTCTATTTTGGGAACATCGTTCTCGTCAACGACCATTCTAATACGTGGTTTACCTTTACTATCCATCAGTTGCATAGACACATCTCCATTTTCTGTTTTACCCATGTGTGCTCGTTGAACATTTCCCTCATATTCTTTACTGAGTTCTTCTTCTTTCTCTTCTTTTGAAAGGTTTGAGTTCTCTATTTGATTTATCTTTTTTATCATCTCTCCCAGATTTTTATTTGGTCTATCAAAAATGGATAAACCGTAACTATGCTTTCCATTACGACCACCATATGCCATTTGCACAACTTGGTCTTGTTTATACTTGTCGAAAGTTAGAGAGGCGAACGCATCGTAATTTCCATTCTCATCAACCTCATTACCATAGATTAATCCACCACACTCATCTCCCTCAGTGTTGTAAAACATCAAGCCCGACATCGAATTATCCTGTCTGTGACCTGGAAGAATATCTATTCCGTCCATAATAGCTGGTGGGATATTATCCTCGTTAAACAAGGAAATTTTTACTTTTCCGTCTTTATCTAGAATATCTAATCGCTCTGCTTCAATCTTTGAAAACCTTTCACTTTTATTATTTGTCATCAGTTATCACCCTGTTATTTGTTTTGTACAGCTTAAAATTGACCACGTCATTGTTTCTAGAGTTATTCGATTATAGTGTTCATTTATTAAACGACTTACCTTTTATTAACATCAGTTATAAACACTTCTAGAATTTTCGTATAAATTTCCGGTTGTTCAACATGAACCAAGTGTGATGCAAACGGAATAATGGATACATGAACATCATTTTTTATTGAAGGGTAGTATAAAACTCCTTTCATTTCCGCTTCTTTTCCCTCGCCCACCATATACAAAATAGGAGAAGTAATTCCGTCTAAATCCTTTGTTTCTTTAAATGGATACCAATTTTCATTTTTAACAATTTCAAGTAAATGTCTCCAATTAGACTGATGTAAACTATCAAAATAACTTGTAGCTTCATCGCTCTGTAATAATCTAGTCTGGTGTTCAACATCTTCATTATGTAGTTCTAACCAATTCTCTGGCTTTGCGGGTAAAACTCCTGAAATCGCTAAACTTTTCACGTTACGAGGATATCTTTTCGCAAAAGTCAATCCTACCAAAGCTCCTAATGAACACCCTACAATATGGGCAGACTCCACCCTTAAATAATTAAGTGTTTCAGCAATATCCTTTGCTGAGTCCTCAAAAAAGTTGGATAAGTTATCTTCTATTGAACTCCCATGGCCACGTAAATCAGGAAGAACAACTTTATACTTTTCTTTAAAATATTCTCTTTGATACTCGAAATCGGTCATACCAGTTTGCAGCCCCGTATGAAGAAATACAATAGGCTCTCCATCACCTAAAACTTCAGTATGTAAAATCAATTGAAACCCCACTTTCCTTGTTTTTTGTAGTTAAATAATCCTAATAACTTTCATAACCTATACAATCCCTTTAACCACAATCGTAATTATTTAAAATTTCTGTTAATTTTACAAGGAATTATTATATCAAATGCCCTGTTCCTAGTACAATTGTTACGCCATATTTGTGCCGCTTACTGTAGATACTATCAATCATAAAACTCCATATGCGGTTTATCCTGCTTATAATAATCTAACCTATTCTGCAATGTACCAGTGTGAAATTCAAACTTATGTCCGTCTGGATCCGTAAAATAAATAGATTTCTTGTCTTTTTTATCTCTGGGACGTCCAGTTAAAATATCTACTCCCAATTTCTCCAACTTATCAAATGCATTATAGAACTCTGCTTCTTCAATCGTAAAAGCAATGTGCGTATATGAATGACTTATTTCATTACGAGGAATATCTTTTTCTAAATTAAGCGCCAGCCACATTCCATTCAAATCAAAGTAAGCAGTACCTCTTCCTTTAACGAGCAATTTAGCATCAAATACATCCTGATAAAATTTAGTAGATTTATCTAAATCAGAAACAGAAAACGTCATATGGTTAATTCCCTTTATAAACAACGACATCACTCCTAAGAATTTCATCTTGAAATCTGGCCGAATTAATGAAACACCATTATTAAGTTCACGCTCATTAACTTAAAAATTCAATCATTTCGCCTATTATTACCATTTAATAATTCACTTTTTTCTATTAGTTTTTGCTCAAGTAAATTAATCTTTCTTATATTTATTAAGTTAAATACAGCCATTAAAATGATAAATAAAATAATCATTATCGGTAAAATATCTCTAACGAGTTCCTTAAAATTATCTGATTTACTTTCAGTAGGCATTAATTGTGGTTCAGCCTCTTGCATACGTTCTTTTGTCCAATATTCACTTGGGTTCTTTTTTTGTTGAGATTCAATTTCTATATAATTATCCATATCTTGATTATCAAATATCATTACTAATATAAGACCTGAAATACTCAAGATCGTTACTAACACGAAAACAGATATAAAAAGTATAGAAGTCTTCTTAATATTGATTCCCTCCAGATTTTTCTGAAATTAAAAAAGTGTTTAAAATTATTGAGCAAAATTCACTACTTTAGTTTAGCAGTTGCACGTTATACATAAGTATAATAGTCTTCTTGTACTTTGATTTTCGTACATTGGAGTAAGACCCTTTGGGTTTTTTAGTACATCATATGTCAGTTCTATTTTTCCACAGAAAAATGTTGACAACTATTAGCTAGTTTTGTTTTCCCTTTATTTTTTATTTAAGTAGTTCCACTGAGTAATCTATCTTTTTAATAATTGACATTCATTATAACATGAATGCTCAAACAACTCGGATAATTCAAGATAGAAAAACGGGGAATCCATTTTACCTCCATCTCGCTAAGTACTCCACCTTCCACATACCTACCATACTCTTTCCCAAACTTAAAATGTATCGTCCCTGTCGGCCCATACCGCTGTTTTGAAACAATCACTTCCATCGGAAATTTACCCTTTTGTGATGATTGTAATAGTCATCTCTATACAAAATGAAATCATCTCTGCTTCTTGCTCAATGTTTCTTGACTCTCTAAGTATCTGACATTAGGGGACCCGCGCTTCTATCCCCTTGATAATTAGGATGAGAGACTCTTCGGCTATTGTATTTGATTAGTAAAAGAAATGCTGACGTAAAATCACCATACCTCGGTTGATTTTACGTCAGCTTCGTATCGTTATTGGGACAAGATGCTCTACCCAGTGCTCCACTAGGGTCTACTTTAAGAGTTCTTTTACTTTTTTACTGTCAGCTTTTAATTCTAGGCCAGTGTCTACTATTGGACTTAAAGTAGATACGGCGCTCATTTTATTTCCTTGGTAGAAATCGATAATATCATCTTGATTTATGGAATATAGGACTGCCTGACGAAGTTCTGTATTCGTAGACACTTCTCGTTCTTCATCCTCCATGTTAAATGAAAGATAAGCAACACCATTACTTTCATTTTGTTGAAGTGTTAACTTTTCATCTTCTTCGACAATATCGTATTTATTTTCGGGAACCCCATTTAATATATGAATTTCCTCATTGCGTAATGCAGATAAGGCACTATCAGAATCCTCAATAAATCTTACTATTACTTCAGATATGTTCGGTTCATATTCGGTATTAGGCATATACGCTGGATTTTTTACGTAATATGCAGCGTAATCATCTTTATATGTCATGATATATGGACCACTTGCATATAACGAATTGTTAGAACCATTATCATCTGTTACGGTCGATTGATCTCCATATGCAATGTCTGTGTTCACATCATATGAATCTACATCATACGTATTGATACTTTCCACTTGTTCTTTAGAGACGATACCGGCAGATTGGTGTGCAAGATAGTTAAGAACTTGAGGGAAAGGGTTTTCCGTTTTAACCTTCACCACTTGATAGACTCCAGATTCATTATCAACTTTTGTTTTATCTGTTACTAAATCATTAATTTCTTGATCAATTCCCTTTTCTAATACCTCCCGAATGGTTCCTCCATCAGCTGCTTTACCATCTAACACACTTAAATCACTAACAATCGATATGTCCTCCATATTTTCATGAAGACTGTAGGTACGATGATCTGGAACCGAGTTCGGATCCTTTGCACGTTCCAATGAGAATACTACATCTTCTGCCCCTACGATTTCTCCAGTATCAACTGCTTGCTCATCTTCTACTGCTGCAAAATGAATATCATCTCTTAATAAAAAATAATATTCCTCACTATCTTCTGCAATCGTATGATTTAGAGACAGGGACCCATCTGACACTACCTCATCATCATCGGTTAAATTAACAAGACGCACATACATATTGGTGTTTAGTGTATTAATAGAGCCATCATTCCCTTTAATTGGGTCTAGAGAGGTTAGCGAACTGATTCCTTGTTGTAAAATTAATGGCTCTGAATCGCGTTTAGATGTATCAGTAAAGTCTATCGCTTCCCATACCGCTGCTCTTGACTTTGGCAAACGAACGGTTGATTCATCAATGATTTCATGATTTACCCCTTGAGCTTTATAGGATGTGTAAAGTGGTATAATATAAGCATTATCAAAAACAACACTTTGTTCTAATTCTTTATAGGTTTCGATGTATTCTTTCGGTAGTTCAGTGCTTGCTTTTTCAACTAACTCATCTACTCGCTCATCTGCAAACAAGCTATTATCCCCATCCGAAGTAAACAAAGAACGAACTGCATAATCTGGATTTCCTGTAACAGTCGTCCAGCTACTTAATGCCAAATCATAGTTCCCTGCTTCTTCTTGTGTCGTAAAACTACCATAATCAGGCTGTATATTGAGTTCCACGTTAAAGCCGTTTTTTGTGAGTTGGTCACGTAAAATATTTAAATCATCCTCATTCGAACCCGTTCCTAATATCTCGAGCGTTGGTCCATTTGAATCTTTATCTGCATTTTCCTCTTCATTTACATCTGACTCAGTATTCAGACAGCCTGTTAAGATAAGTACCAAGGCTGCTGCTAAAAGCAAAATTCTTTTCAAGGTAAACCCTCCAATTGTTATGATGTATTAATCCAATTTTGGATCTAAAGCATCTCGCAACCCATCTCCTAAGAAGTTAAAGGAAAGAACAAGCAAAATAATTGCAATTCCAGGGTAAATAGCTAAATATGGATTGGTCTCAAGATACATACTTCCTACTTTTAAAATATTCCCCCATTCAGGTATATGTGGTTCGACACCCAATCCTAAAAAGCTTAAACTACTTGTGGCAATTACCGCCGTGCCAATGGTCAATGATGCTTTGACAATCATCGGTGCAAAGGAATTAGGAACCACCTGTATGAAAATAATCTTCCATTCGGACTCTCCAAGTGCCTTAGCCGCTTCAACAAACTCCAAATTAGAGACCGACAGCACATTGGCGCGCATCGTTCTTGCATATGTTGGAATAGAGCCTACACTTAAAGCTATAATTAAATTAATTGTACTTGAACCGAATGCTGCAATAATCGCAATGGCTAGTAAAATACCAGGAACTGCATAAAACACGTCTAAAGTACGCATCAAGATATTGTCCAATGTATTTTTATAGTACCCGGCAAGCGCACCAAGGAATCCACCAATAGCTAAGGGGATGATGGTCGTTAAAACACCTACTGTTAATGAGATACGTGCTCCATATATAATTCGGGAGAAAACATCACGGCCAAAATCATCAGTACCAAATGGATAAGTTAGACTTGGATCCATCAGCATGGCTGCGTAATTGTTCTCTGTAGCAAAGGAATCTACAAACGTACCATAACTCGTAATTGAAACAGCAAATGTAAAGATAACAAACAATAATCCAAGCATTGCTGTGAAATTTTCCGTAATACTAAACCAAAATTTATCCCACTTATCGATTATAGAATCTTCTTGGTTCGTGGTTTTCAATAATACACTGTAACCTAAAATGAAACCGAATAAATTACCTGTAAATCCCGTTAACAATATCACTATACCTAGCCATTTAAATGACTGATGCACGTCTCGATTAAGATCGACTTTTCCAAAAATTATAACCATCGTAATCGAAAAAACAATCAAGACAGTTAAAATAATCATAGATAGTAAAAATGAGTTAGAAACATACGGTTTAAATAAATTAAATAAAGATACAGCAAAAATCAGAATTTGTGTTAATAACATATAATATGCAAGAGTATATTCAATCGATTCTTTCCTCCGCAGCATTCGAAAAGCAAACGCTGTCGTGAAGATATTCCCAACGAATATTCCTAATAACTGAAATATACTCAGCATCCTCGTTCGTTTCTGAATGGCACCCTTTTCAAGTAAGTCTTTTTTTAACCACAGAATGAGAATCCCTTGTATACAGGCACCAATCAAATAGGTAATTGAAATGATGCTCCAAGGCACACTCCATGTTCCCTCTGAAAAGTCATAGGCATTGATGATAAAAACGATCATTAATGCAAAGGATATAACAAAGGTAAAATGAGCATGCTTATACTCCTGGGATTGTTTAAGAGCAAATTTTTGTTGTGTTGTCATTTTTTATCCCTCACCTCACTACGTTTTCTTCATTTCTGAACGAATCCGTGGATCCAAGAAAGCATATAAAATATCAACAATTAAGTTAACTAGTGAAATAATGATTGCGATGTAAACCACCCCACCTAATACAGAAGGAATATCAGGAATAAATTGCCTATCCACGATATAACTTCCTAAACCACTGATATTAAATACTTTTTCGGTAACCGCAGCTCCACCCAACATACCACCAAATTGCAGACCAACAATCGTAATAATTGGAATCATGGCATTACGGAGTGCATGATTCATAAATACTCTTTGGGGCAATAGGCCCTTCGCTTTTGCAGTGACAATATAATCTTCACTAACTACCTCCAAGATGGAAGAACGAGTCATTCGTGCAACGGATGCGGTTAAGCCTGTTCCTAACACAACCACAGGCATAATAATAGAAAACCAGTGACTAGGAGAATAGGTTGCTGGCAAAATATTCCACCTGATAGAAAAGTTAAGGATAAAAATAAGCCCTTGCCAAAAACTAGGAATTGAGAGACCAATTAAAGCAATGAACATAAAACTATAATCCCAGAAGGTATTCCGCTTAGCAGCAGAAATAATCCCAATCGGTATCGCTATAGCAATTGACATCAGCAACGACCAAAAAGCTATAATTAACGTAATCGGAAATTTATTAGCGATACTATCGATGACATCCTCGTTACCTGTGTAGGAAGCACCCAGATCAAAAGTTAGAATCCCCTCCACTGTGTCCCATAATTGCGCTAGATAGGGTTGATCTAATCCATATTGATGATTAAAGGCCATTCGTTGTTCTTGCGTAGCCGCTTCTCCTAATATATTTGCAGCTGGATCTGACGGAGAAAAATATAATATAGTAAATACAAAGATGGTTACAGATATAATGACGAAGAAAGTCAGTACTAAACGTTCCGCAATATAACGAATCATTGGCCGAGGATAAACCCATAAAAATGCATACATAAATATTCCTGGTATAAGGCTAACGACGATAAACCACCGTTTTTTCAGACATTCTCTAAAGAAAGTGGTGTAACCTTTTTCAGTGATATTCTCGGATTCCAGTTGTTCTACAGCTGTTTTCCATACCTTCTCATTCGCTAGTTTAGTAGCTTCCCTCTCCATTTCTTTTTCTGAAAATTGTCGCTGGAAATATTTCTGTTTATTTTTATATTGTTGTTGGTAACGTTCTAATAACTCGGTATATGTAGAAGACTTTTTGATCGATTTTATTCTTTTTCGAAGGATTTGTTCATATTCTTTCTTATTAGAGGTCACTAGATAGATCGCCCAAGTAAAAATATGAACGAATAGACCCAACAGAATTAAAAGCACCCGAAAAAAATAATTTGTACTCAAATTACCAAAAACCTTATCGAGACCATTATTTTCTTTTTGTTGAGTTTGTTTAGACAGCAAAATCACCCTCTCTAAAATCATACTTGATTATTCCTAGTGTTTTAGTATACTATCTATAAATATTATTATGTATACAAATAAAAGTCAATTTAATTGGAATGAGGGGAATCTTTATGGATAAAGTTTTGCGAGTAGAAAATTTGCATCTTTCCTTTCTAACAAATGACAAAATTTTAGAAGCAGTTAAAGGCGTTTCCTTTGATGTGCATAAGGGGGAAACTTTAGGTATTGTCGGGGAGTCCGGTTCTGGAAAAAGTGTAACAGCACGTTCCATTATGAAATTACTTCCATCTCCTCCCTCCTTAATGACTAAAGGCAGTATTGAGTTTTTAGGGAAACCAATTTCTACCTACACGGATCGTGATATGGAGGCCATACGTGGAAAAGATATTAGTATGATATTTCAGGATCCAATGACTTCTCTAAATCCTACTATTAAAATCGGAAAGCAAATCGACGAAACACTACGGAAACACCAAAAACTTTCATCGATGGAAGCAAAGAAGCGTTCCATCGAAATGCTCGAACTCGTTGGAATCAAAAATGCGGAGGAACGTTACAGCCAATATCCACATGAATTCTCAGGCGGAATGCGTCAACGAGTCATGATTGCGATGTCTCTTGCTTGTCAGCCTAAATTACTGATTGCCGATGAGCCAACAACAGCACTTGATGTTACAATCCAGGCCCAGATTTTACGATTAATGAAAAAGATGCAGGAACAATTCGATACATCCATTATATTGATCACTCACGACCTCGGAGTTGTGGCTGGAATGTGTGATAGAGTGGTGGTGATGAAAGAGGGAGAGGTTGTGGAACAGAATACGGTAGAGAAGATCTTTTCCACTCCCGAGCACTCTTATACTAAAAAATTATTAAAAGCTCTACCGCTAATTAATGAAGAAAAAGAACCAAAAGCGAAGACAACGGTACCAGAAGATATTCAACCAAATCTTCCGTTAATCGAAGTACTAAATTTAAAAAAAGAGTTTCCTATCGGACCAGGAAACTCTATACAAGCTGTTAATTCGATTAGCTTTTCCATTCAACCAGGGGAAACACTAGGTTTGGTTGGGGAATCTGGTTCTGGAAAGTCAACAACGGGCAGACTTTTATTGCAACTTTTAAAAGAGACTGATGGAGAAGTACTATACAGAGGCATGCAGATTAATCGTATGAATAAAAAGGAGATGAAACAACTTCGTAAAGAAATACAAATAATTTTTCAAGACCCATATGCATCCCTGAACCCTCGTATGAAAGTATTGGATATCATCGGTCAATCATTGGATATTCATAAATTATATATAACAAAAGCGGAGCGCCGTGCACGTGTAGAAGAATTATTAGAACTCGTGGGATTAGAAATTGAACATACCATGCGTTATCCACATGAATTTTCTGGTGGCCAACGTCAAAGAATTGGCATTGCTCGTGCTTTAGCAGTTAACCCTACGTTTATCGTTTGTGATGAACCACTTTCTGCGCTAGATGTTTCCATACAAGCGCAAATCGTGGATTTATTAAAAGATCTGCAAAAACAATTTGGCCTTACTTATTTATTTATCGCTCACGACTTATCGGTGGTTAAACATATAAGTGATCGAATAGCGGTGATGAATGCTGGAAAGATTATCGAGCTAGCTGAAAGTGAAGAATTATACACCAATCCTATTCATCCTTATACGAAGTCACTATTATCAGCGGTTCCAATTCCCGAACCAGCAATTGAATCGAAAAGATTAATGAATGAGGTATCTGAAACACCAAAATTCAATTTTAGTGAAAATACTTTGAAAGAAGTATCCGAAGGGCACTGGGTGTTACAATAAGTTGAAGCACTATTTTTGAAATTATACTGTTCTTAACGTAAACTAATTGTGATATAGGTACTGAATCACAATTATTACGTAAAGGGGACGATATAATGGATTGGAAGGAAATTACCACAATTGAAGAATGGGATGACATTTTAGATAAATCATCTAAAAAAGATCAAATCATTCTCAAACACAGCACGACATGTCCAGTCAGTACAAATGCTTTAAATGAATACAATGCCTATTTGGAAGAAAATCCAAATGAAAATATTGATTACACATTAGTGAAGGTTCGAGAATCTCGTCCTGTCTCAAATAAAATTGAAGAGGATTTAGGTGTTAAACACGAATCTCCACAAATCATTTATATAAAAGATCAACAAAAATATTGGTCTGCTACGCACTGGTCCGTGACAAAGGCTCATATGCAAGCAGTTATTGACTAAAAAGTAAATCAATTTTTATGTAAAAGCCCTTCACAGGCTTTAATAAAAAAGTAACCTCCCCTATGCAGCCGTGTGACTAGGCATTCAATGGGCGGTTACTTTTTTATTTTATAATGAATTACTTCTCTGTCCAAATCTAAACATTATCCGCATATTGCCTTGCCGGATTCATGGTTCTTTATTCCTCATCTTCTTCATCTATTGGAAGTATATATTGGATTTTCTTGCCTTTTTTCGTTGGTTCGACGAGATCACCTTCAAAGTTTTCTCCATCCGCACCATATAATTCTTCAGTATCAATGGCAAAGTCGCTCAAGGCATTGATTTCAATACTAATATCATTGCCTTCTACATCAGGTCGTGGGATTTGGAAACGGAAAGATCCATCAGGCAATACTTTTGTTGTGCTTCTAATATCACTTAGCTGATAACCAGGCGCTTTAACTTCAGCTTTAATATATGTCAAAGCCATCAAGTTACTGTTCATCGTCACATCGTAATATTTATCATGTACCTCAACATGTGCCTCTTCCATCCACACATCGTAATCACCATAATCTTCAGGCGCCTCTCCCCAGACGTCTGCCTCCAGTTCTGCTTCCTCTCCATCATTTAGTTCAAGATAAGCATAAGCAAACGCACCATGTCTTGTTCGCTTAATATCGGTATAAGGATGGATGAAATTCCCTTCTAGTTTCTCTCCTTCTTCACCATAGATGCCAACACTTTGTTTATTCTCTGTCGCATCAGGGATATAAGCGACACGAACGACTAGCAATTCGCCATTTAGTGCTTCGTCTTCAATATCCGCCTCTACTGAAAAACTTCCATCTTCCTCCACCGGTATATCCCCTTTAAAATATGGATTTTCCGTTCCATACTCATATGTTTTCATTTGTAAAACGGAGCCTTCTGGCAAGTTGGATTTCCCCTCTAATTGAAACTCACCGTCAAGCGTTACTTTCCCGTCAAACACCACTTCTGGATTTCCTTGATCAGCCAAAATGTCTTCATCTACGTCTGGCGCTTCTTTTGGTTTGGACGAGAGACCGCCAACACTTTCAATAAATTGCATGATAATTTGTTCATAACCCTCATAGATTTCCTCTGCGTTGACATCGTCAGGTACCTCTTCCTCACGAAGTTCCACATCATCATATTCTTCATCGACTTCTTCCAGCTTTTCAACAAATTCATCTGTTGTTTCCGCTTGTTCTTTACTGGATTTACGAATCTCTTCTAGAGTAGCGTCGAGGTCAATGTCTTCCGTCTCACCCGTTTCTTTCTTACCCATAATGTCATCAAACAATTCTTTTAAAATAAGGTGCTTTTCCATATCATCCTCTATCAATTGCTTCGATAGGTCATTTAATTCAATCAGCAGTTCATTTTCCTTAAGCTCGACATCATCCATCATTTCTAGTAATTCTTCATATTTAGGAATCATTTCTTCATTTAATAGCTTAATAGACTTTTCAGGTTCAGAATCGAAGACAGCCCCGATAAAATCATCTAACGCAGACTGAATCTCTTCCTGATTGTCCTCAATATTCTTTTGTGTTGTATCAAAATAATCTTCTCTCTCTTTAGCAGCCGCGCTACAACCTGCAAGTACAATTACAATCATCAAAATAATAAACAAACTCTTTTTCCTTACAGACAAATAAATCTCCCCTTTGTTTGACATAATCCTTATGTATAATTGAGCTTGAAATGATTACTCTTTATAAGATTATCATATATGCTAATCTTTACCAATAGCATTTAATCATCTAAGGTAGTATGTTGATCCTGCAAATTGAGACATTCCGTTTTCCTTATACAATTCGTTTAAAATTTGAAAGAATTGAGTTCTTGGGATCAGGCCCTATTTTCAGCACTACATTTTCTTACTAAATATCTTCAGGTAACCTAACTGATATGACAACACGGCAACAATGAAAAATACCCCTACCATCATAGTGAGAAAAAAGCCAATCGCGCTTAATGACGGTCATCTGGTGATAATAAGTCCGTTCCTGATCTCCTGTAAAACCTTTTGACTCCATGGCGATGTCCACCCGTTCTGCTTTCCGGATGCCATTGGCTAAGAGTAGAAAGGAATATCTCTGGAATTGGGTTAGTTTTCCTTTTATCTCTTTCAATCTTCCCATTCCTCTGATCTATGCGTCGTCTTCTCGGGCTATGCGTCTTTATCCCGAGCTATGCGCCTTCATCCAGTTCTATGTGCCTTCATCTCGTTCTATAGCCCGTCATCCCATTCTATAGTCCTTCGTTTCAAATTTGCGATAGGTTCTTTCATCTATTGTAGGCAAATTTACTGTAGTGAGGCAGCGTGCTTGTTCCGTTTTTCCATCAAAAACCCCCTGTGACGTTCTTGCCACAGGGGAGATATTCTTACATACACCAACTCACAAATTTTATTGCCATTTTTTTATCAAGTCATCTGCATTTGCTTTGAGCTTGTCATAGGCTTCTTTGGACACCAACTCATTTTCTTTTTGATGGTCTAATAGAAGTTTAAATCCTTCCATATGTTTGACAACCTTTTCAGACTTGCCACTTTCTTCATAGTGACTCACTGCTGTCAAATGCATGGTTAAGGCGCGGGCGCTCTGACTATTGGCAAATGCCCCTGAATCCTCAAGTTGATTAACAAGTTCCAGCATAGCGGCTGCACTTATATCGTCGCTTTCACCTTTTAAATCGACAATGCGGTCTTCACGCTCAGGGTCTACAATACCATCGAGATAGTCTTCTTCAACCATATAATCTCGAAGTTGTTCCCAATCGATTTCTCCAATATCTTTAACACGTCCTTCTTCATAAGCCTTGGCGAATGTTTCAAAGCCATCGCCACCTTGGCCTGTGAAGTTGTTCGTTGTGACAAGATATGTTTCATCTAAATCAATTTCAGTAAGCTCGCCATCATTATCAATTGACATGTCAACAACGCGATTACCAACTTCTTTTGTGCTGTCATATTGGAATTTCATACCTGATACGTGCAAGAATCCGCCATTTTCTGCTGGTGCTTGGCGTACACTATGTTCAAGTATCTCTTTAATTTCCTGGCCGGATAATGTAGCAATCACTGGGTCATTTCCAAATGGTAGAACATTAATTACTTCTCCAGTTGTAATTTGTCCTTTTTCAATTGGGGCGCGAATGCCTCCCCCATTTTGGAAGGAAATCACCGTTTCAGGGTATTTTTCTTGGGCTTTTGCAAGCATAGCATCTGTTACTAGGTTGCCAAGTTCTGTTTCATTCGCACGGACACTATCTGTCCCGTCCCCATCACTTTCGCGCGGGTTGGTTAAGTCCTTCATAGCTTCCGCACCAATTTCTTCTTGATTAATTTCTTCAACCTTTTCTTTGTACTCTGCTAATACTTCTGTAGCTTCTTCATCAGCTTCATAGTTGTCGACTTCAAGTAATTCACCTGACTGTCCAATGACCTTACCTTCGTCATCAAAACTAACGTTAAGTGTGCCTAAATACTCCGCATATTCACCAGCCTGAACAATAACAGTAGGATCTTTTTCTTCTCCTGTTTCAGTTTCTTCAACAACAACTGGTTCAGACAGTTCTGTGTGTGAATGGCCTCCAATGATGATGTCGATGCCTTCAACTTCTTCTGCAAGGCGCATATCATTTCCAACTTCCGGAGCACTGTCAAATCCAATGTGATTAACAGCTACTATTTTGTTGATGCCAGCATCTTCAAATTCTTGAACTGCTTTTTCTGCAGCCTCTCTAAAGTCTTCAAACTCAACATCCACGGGACTAGCAATATCTTCCGTGTCTTCTGTTGTTAAACCGAAAATACCAATTTCTTCACCATTGACTTCTTTAACGATGCTGTTGTAGATTTCTCCGTTATTAGGATCTGCTATGTTATATTCATTTGTTTCAAGATCCTGCATGAACGGATCTTGGGAAAAGTCAATGTTCGTTCCGAGCAGTGGGAACTGTGCATTTTTCGCAAATTCGGATAGAGATTCTTGTCCCTCCTCTTTGTCTCCTAAATCAAACTCATGGTTACCAAATGTCATCGCATCAATATCCATTAAGTTCATTAACGCTAAGTCTGCTTGTCCCTTAAACTCGTTAAAGTATAGCGTTCCTGAGAAGACGTCTCCTGCATTAAATAAGAGAGAATCAGAATTAACATCACGATACTCATTAATTGCCGTAATCATGTTTGGTAATTTATCTGCACGTGAATGTGTATCGTTCATATGCATAATCGGTAGCTCAAACACATCACTTTCTTCTTTTCCAAGATTGATTTGCGTAAGTACAGGATCATGGTCACTGGCGCGGCCGTGCATGTCTGTAAAATCAGCATTCACATGGATAAAATCAATTTCGGTTGCTTCTGCAATATTATTTGACACAAGCACATGGTCAAATACATGTGAGTTGCCTTGATAAACATAGCTGTAACGCTCTTCAGCAGGTACTTTATCAGCCATGTTCGTCAACTCTTCCCCTTCAAGAATTTGTAATGGCTCTGAGAATTCATAGTCATTCATATCACCAAGTACAACTACATTTTCATCAGGGTTATCTTTTTTAACGTCTGTTACAAAATCATTCAACTCTTGAGCTAACACTTTTCGTTGCTCTCGACTTCCTAAATTCGGAGGTTGATTTTGTCCAAAAAACGGATCATCGCCGAGTTTTGAATTTAAATGGTTGGCGACAACAACAATGCTCTCACCATTGAATTCAAATTGTGCAGCAAGTGGTTTACGTGTGTTTTCAAACACCTCTGGTGAGATTCGGCCTGGATTAAGTGTTAATTGACCGTCCTCGTAGCCTACTGCGTCATGTGTTCCCCCATGATCAGCGTCCGTCATGGATACGCGGTCAGGGTTATATAGGAATCCAACACGGATATTCCCCGTCGGCTTTCCACCATCGGCATTATACTCAGGATCAATATTGGCATAGTCGTATGTTGGACCGCCTTTTTTCTCTATTTCAGCAATTAAGCGTTCATAACTCTGATCAGCTTCAGGTGACTTGGAGTCTGAACCATCATTCGCCATCACCTCAACGACACCAATAATATCTGGGCTATTCATTTCTTCAACAAACGCGTTAGCGATATTTTGAGCTTTAGAATCAGGTGTTTCGCTCCTATTAGCTGAAAAGTTTTCAACGTTATACGTTGCGACACTTAATTTTTCTTCATCTTTTATGATCGTCGTTTTTCCATCTTCTCTATCTGCCCCAGTCGCTTCATGAGCTTCTTTGACATCATCAAGATCAGCATAAACTTTGTAATTTCCAAACCCGTAATTCACGACACCTGTTAAGGCTTCGATAAACTCATCACCGGTTGCCACTTCAAGGTCTCGTGCCGGTCCATTTGGCTGAACCTTAAAATGAATTGCCTGTGCGAGTGGTGCATCACTTGTCAACTGAACACCACCGTTAGTTGTTGGATTTTCTACTTCAAATTCATCTGTCACAACAACAAGGTCACCATGTAATTGTGGGCCGATTGCACTTGAAGGTGCAACTTCAACACGCATGCCTTCAATGCTTTCCCAGAAATCAATGGCATAGTTTTCCGGTTCAAATACTTCGAAATCCTCACTGCTGATTTCATCAGGAATGCTTTCTGACGTAATTTTTACAGGTTCAGGTAGCTCAACGTCTACATCTGTGACGTCAATGACACCACCTTGATCATCACGAGCATTAATCTGTGTTACAGATAAATCCGTCTTTTCTTTATCGTCATACCCATCGATATAATATTCACTGACTTTACCGGATACTTCAACTAAATCACCGACTGAAACATCTTCTTCTTTACCTGTGTAAACAACAATACCTTCTGACGTGTTAGGATTACCATCGTACTTTTCTTCCGGTGTTTGCATGTGGAAGTAGTTACTGCCACGAATATCATACTTATAGGTTATTATCCCTTCAACGTTATCGACAAGGTCGCCTTCCATTGGGGAAGTATGACTCTCACCTTGAATATCATGAATCATGATTCCTTCTTCAGGATCATAAACCGTATAGTTGAATTCTGATACTTTACTTGTTTCTAAACCTTCTTTATAGGCGATGGCTTTGATTGTCATGTCTTGATCAACTGTAATCGCCGACTCATATAATGTGCTGTCCTGATCAGGTTCACTGCCATCTGTTGTATAATAAATATCAGCATCTTCTGTGGATGTTTGAAGGGTGACTTCTTTACCTTCAGGAACTTTACCCTCGCCTGGCGTGGCTGTCACGGGCTGAACAACAGAAGAATCAGCAATAATATCTGCTTCTGATCTTGGAATGATCTGGAAGTCACCATTAAATTGGGTAACGATTCCAGCGATACTATCATATTCTCCGCTTTCGTTCAGTCCTAGCGAATTCGTTTCATCGCGGACAACAAATTCGTTTCCATCTGCATCTTCAGCTGTGAAATTTGCCCAATCGCCGCCATCTTCCACGTCTGTTAATGAGACGTTCTCAACAACTGCCAATTCTGATTCATGGTCTTTTAATTGGCTGCCGTCAAGTGACAATGCATCAGGTATTCCAACCTTTTCCTCTTTTTCTTCCACGTCAGCATTTTGTATCTGCAGTAAACCATTATGTTTACTTAAGCTACCTGTCACAGTAATTTCATCACCAAGTTGAACATCTGATAACACTGGATAGATAGCAATCCCAGCACCCTCATCTTGGATGTGAAGTGTGTTTTTCAACTTAGCTGTGACGACACCTTTTGTCTTCACGTCACCTTCGTTTTGATCACGTGCTTCTTGGATTGTTTTTAATTCTAAATCCACTGGCGGTTCTTCGGATTCATCCGTGAAAACCATTTCTGTAGCATCCTTAATTCCGTTATTGGCGTGATACGCTTCCATGCTACCAGTGACAATAACCTCTTTACCTAAGTTATCAGGGTTCGTATTTAAACCAAATTTCCCTCTAAATTGTGCTGGTATTTGAACAGATAACATTTTCCCAACATTTGATTCATCCTTAGAGTCCGCTATCGCAAAGTTATAATCCTCAGTGAACTCTGAGGGATTGTCTGTTACATTATCTTTTCCTTTTACAAATCCAACAATATATCCTTGCACACTTTGTGTACTACCGTCATTGTCGAGAGCTATTCCGTCTTCCACCGAAATTGTATCGGTATCAGCAATTGTCTCTGCACTTGCCACTGTTTCTGCTATCGGTGTCAGCAAGCTTAAAATCATTACAAAAATAAGCATGATACTGTAATGTTTTTGATATAACTTCATCCGCATTTAATTCTCCCCTTTTCTGCGATTTTCACTTATTCTTAAAAAACTTCTTTCCAATGTACCGCTTCCTTAATACCTACCAATAAACGACAGCGCATACATTTTCAGCCTGATAACACCTCCATTTTACGGGTTGCTAGATATACTTATGTCTATTTAATAGTTTACGAGATTTTGATATAAATTAAATAGACTTAACGTCCCTACCCCCGAAAGAAAGTAAGCATAAAGTTCTAGTTGTCTGTATTTTGCAAATTCTGTCTTGGCGAGGTATTTATATAATGATTTGATTGATATCTTTGATAAGTGTCTTCGTTTATTGGTATGGATTTTCTACCATACAGATGAGTCTTTCTTGCTAGTGGCATTGAAATAACGCTTTTTTCTGAATGTTTACTTGGCGTTTTCTTTATTTTTCCGATGGTGCCCTTGTTCTAGTCATCTTTATAATTGACGACTAAGATTACGGTCTTAATTAGGGGCTTTGTTCATGTATCTCAATCCAAAAACCATACAACAAAAAAAACAAC
>Ga0209487_1000139_pt1 | contig 66514 bp, 61 predicted proteins | sample Poulit2012_FD_187524 | JGI IMG/M metagenome (GOLD analysis project Ga0209487, IMG submission 187524) | Agricultural soil microbial communities from Georgia to study Nitrogen management - Poultry litter 2012 (SPAdes) (version 2) | ecosystem: Environmental > Terrestrial > Soil > Agricultural land...
ATGCGGCCATTAATTTAAAGCATATGGCGGTAAGCTCTACCGTTACAGCTTGTGGAGAGGAAGGCTCTGGCTTGAGGCAACCGCCTCAAGTGAAACCGGCCTCAGTGAAGCAGGAAGCTATCTTTAAGCCTATTTAAGTAGGTTTAAGTAAGTATGGCGGAGCGGCAAAATAACCGCGTAATCGGCTGCTTTGCCCCATGACCCATCAATCTGCCAGGAGGCACACATGAAAAAGGTTTATTTGGCTGGGCCTGACGTTTTTGCCAGCAATGCCCTCGAGTTGGCCGAAAAGCACAAAAGCCTTTGCCGCACCCATGGTTTCGAGCCCTTGCATCCAGTCGACCAAGTCGAAAGCACAGCCCAAAGTATTTATGCCCACAATATTGCGCTTATCGAGCAGGCTGACGCACTGATTGCAAACGCCAACCCCTTTCGTGGGGCTGAGCCCGACTCGGGCACAGTTTTCGAGATTGGCTATGCCGTAGCATTAGGCAAGCCTGTAATTATCTATCTTCAAGAGCTACTTGGCACTGTCAAAACTGTAGAAAAGTTTTATGGCCCAGTTTATTTTGACCAGGTTAGACAGCAGTGGGTCGATCAAAACGGGGCGATGGTCGAGGATTTCAACCTACCCCTTAACCTCATGCTCAGCAAATCATGCGAGATTATTTCAGGTGGGGTACTCGAGGCCTTATTAGCCCTACAAAAAAGATGGTACGACTGATGCCGCAAAATGGGCAGACAAACACATAGGCAGTAGATAAATAGCAAATGAGTAGCTAGATATCTATACGCCTAATAAGTAGATGGGTAGATAGATAATGGCAGACAAGCAAATGCCAAGCAAAGAGATGGCTAGATAGGTAATGCCAAATAAGTAGACAGGCAGAAAGGCAGATGGGCACAATATTGTGCCCATCTGTTTTTTGTTGTTATCAGGCTACTGCCTTTGCCGTAGGCACCAAGGCCTGATAATAGTTGGGTAGTGCAAAGAGCGCCCCATGCACCTCGGGGTTGTAGTATTGCAACTCCGTGATGCCCCGCTCTTGAATACGCTGGGCAATGGTTGCTGCATCAACTTGTTTGGGTTGCAAATCATCAGAGACCACCGCTAATGCCCAATAGGCCCCGTACAACGGTATGTACAAACCATAAGGGCTGACATGCCTAAATACATTGGCAAGCTTTTGGCTGAGTTGGCGCACCTGCTCGGCCTCATGAAAGGGCGAGCCCAAATGCAATACCACCGCCCCGCCCGGTGCCAATACCTTTTTGCAATCAGCAAAAAAGGCTTCGGTATACAAAGGCCCGGCTGGGGTTTCTGGGTCGGTTAAATCTAACAGCACCACATCAAAGCGCTCATCAGTATTACGCACAAACTCAGCCCCGTCGCCGACATAGATGGTCGCCTTGGGGTGCTCAAACGCGCCTTTATTGATGCTGCTTAGATGAGTTTTGGCAACCTCTATTACCTCGCCATCCAAATCAACCAAAACAGCAGACTCTAAAGTACTGTGTTTGAGCAGCTCTTCGAGCGCGCCCCCATCACCGCCCCCAATGATCAAAGCCTTTTTGGGCTCGGGGTGGGCTAACAAAGCAGGATGCACCAAGCTTTCATGGTAGAAGAACTCCTCTTTTTCGGCCGTCATCAGGCAACCATCTAGGCGCAAGGTACGGCCCATGTCGACCGAATCAAGCAACTCTAGATACTGATACTCGGTTTGCTTGGTGAGCAAACGCTGACGAAACCAAAAGCCATAAATACTATTAGCATTAAGGGTCTCCCACAGCAGCTCACCTTGCTGCTTGCCCTGCTCATCGCCTCGATGTATTTGATTGCGTTGCACAGTTTGCGGCGCAAAGGCATCGATTAGGTTTTGCAACAGTTGTTGTGCCTTGATCGAGTTATCGGCACTAAAGTTGCACACATACACATCTAAGGTCACGCTACTGCGCTCTGGCCAAGTATGAATAGCCAGATGTGATTCGGCAAGTAAAATCGCCCCTGTTACCCCACCAGGCTCGCCCTGGTAGTCAGGAAAGGTGACCCATTTCTCGCCGACAATGGTCAACCCCGATCGTTCTGTTAATGTTCGACATAATGTCGCCAGTGCGTGCTCATCGGTGAAAAGGGAGAACTCTCCCTGGCACTGGTATAAATCTGCGGTAAGGTGCAGGCCTTGCATCGTTTTCGCTCCTTAAAAAAAGGATCCCAGCCATCAAAGCTGAAAAAAGCCCGAAGCCCGTTTTCACCAAAGTTAGAACGAAGACTTCACGAAAAAAGAGATCTTACACAACCTCTTTGTCTATGCATATAGGTTGAATTAAATAAATTCAAGTCGGCGGCATATTTACCACAATCGCCCAATTTACAACCCATGAGGCCTAACTACCAGCGCCTGCAAATAGAATCATCAGTTAATAAAAAACAGCTCGATCAGCAGTTCGGTCAGCGACCTGAAACAAGTCTAAAGCAAGACTACAACAGGGTGTATAGCGGGTGTGTAGCAGGTGTGTAGCAGGTGTGCAGCAGGTGTGCAGCAGGTGTGCAGTAGGTGTGTAGCAGATGTGTAGCCAAGCTAACGATCTTTACGCCTCGTTGTGGTCGCGCACCACTTAACTTTTACTAGCCCAATACAAAGGTTAAGCCTTGTTAATTCCTTTAGGCTTCCCCTAATCTTGATTTAACTCAACCGCCCTTAGTCCATTTACATATAAGCTTATAACTAGGCTTTAGAAATGTTTTTTGCCTCTAACTTAAGGAATGCGGTATGTCTCACCCGTCAAAACAAAATTCCCACTCCCCCCAAAAGGGCAAACGTGGTTTTTTAAAGCAACTCCTGGGCCTTAGCGCTGCTGCCACGGTCATTCCCATACAACCTGTGCAAGCGCAAATTAACGAGCAACCTGCCCGGCGCCCGGGGATGGAAGGCAAACGCTATGCAATGGTAATTGATTTACGTAAATGCATTGGTTGCCAAGCCTGTACAGTCAGTTGCTCAGTAGAAAACCTCCCTCCTATTGGTCAGTTTCGTACCACAGTTTTGCAATATGAGGTCGAAGACTACCACGGCAGCCAACCCGCAATGTTTAATCTGCCGCGCTTATGCAATCACTGTGAAAACCCACCTTGTGTGCCAGTTTGCCCCGTGCAGGCCACTTACCAACGCGAAGACGGCATTGTGCTGGTAGACAGCGACCGTTGTGTCGGCTGCGCCTACTGCGTACAAGCCTGCCCTTACGATGCCCGTTTTATTAACGAGGAAACCAAAACCGCTGACAAATGCACCTTTTGCGTGCATCGACTCGAGGTGGGGCTACTGCCTGCCTGCGTAGAAACCTGCATTGGCGGTGCACGGGTGATTGGTGATTTAAACGACCCCGACAGCACTATTAACCAGCTTTTGCAGGAAAATGCAGGCGATATCAAGGTGCTCAAACCTGATATGAAAACCGCCCCACGGGTGTTTTATATTGGTTTGCCCGATGAGTTTGTCGATGGCGTCGAGGGGCAAACCAGTGTTCGCCTTGTTACCGAACCCTAAGGAGTGAACAATGAAAATAATAGAAATCCTTACCCCTGCTTATGATGCGGCGTGGCTGCCTTGGGCAGTGCAGTACTTTTTTTTGGTTGCCATTGCGACCACCACCGCTATCACCATCAGTGGTATTAGCTTTACCCGTGCCGATCATGCTGCCCGCAAAATTTTGCCTGCTGCGGTAGTGGTTTTGGTCGCCAGTGCAATTGTGGCCCCCATAGCCTTATTTGCCGACCTACAGCAACCCGGGCGCTTTTGGCATTTTTATGCTTATTTCACACCAACCTCTTGGATGTCTATTGGCGCTTTTTTACTGCCTATCTTTGTTGCCCTCTCATTGCTTTACAGCTTTCTTTGGTGGCGCAACAAAGAAAGCCAATTACGCATAATTGCTATTTTATTACTCCTTTCTGCACTCAGTGTTTTGGTTTATACCGGGGCAGAAATCATGGTCGTGCGGGCACGAGCACTCTGGCACACCATCTTTTTACCGCTTAATTTGGCATTTACCGGCTGGTTAGCAAGTTTGGGCGCTATTTTGCTGGTAGCACGCTGGGTACCAAGCGGTTTGGCCTCTTTGCCCGCAGCCATTATGCGTCGTCTCAGCCTAACTGCTTTGTTGTTATTAGCCCTTAGTGCCGGTGGCTGGGTCATCGCGGGCCTAACAGGGGTAGATGCCTCTTTCCCTGCGGCCATAGACCTTTTTAGCACCTATCCTACTTGGCGTTTGAGTCTGTACGGCTCGGTCATACTCGCCATTTTATTAGTGGTGTTACTGAGCGTGCGCCCTGAACGTGTCTGTGGCCCTTGGCATTCGTTGCTGTGTGCAGGGGTGATGTTGGGCTCGGCTTGGGTCTTTCGTTGGGTGGTATTGATGAGCATACAGGGCGTACCGAAATACGGTGCAGGCCTCTATTTACAACGCTTGCCCACGGGTAGCGATGGCTTATTAGGCATAGTAGGCATTTTTGGCCTTTGTGTTGCCCTTTTGGCTGCACTGACTTGGCTACTTGCACGTTTTCCTCGCCCCGAGTATGGCGATAACCACACCCTTAACAACGCTGCACTTGCAGGACAATAACCCAACTGCCCCGCCCTATTGGTGCGGGGGGTTCAAAGTTTTATGGAATTCTTACTATGAGCAAGAACGACAAACAAAATAAAGGCCGCCGCGCTCTGATTAAACATGGCGCTTTAGCAGCAGGCGGGGTTGCCGCATTTGCTGCGGGTTATGGCGAGACCTTAGTCAAAACCGCTACAGGGTTAGTCCGTGGCACAGCAGGCACCCCATCTAAAGATGCGGTAGTAGGTAATGCGCGTATCCCCGAATTTGCGCTTAACCCTGTAACCGGCGCCCTTGAAACTCATGCGGGGCAAGTTGTCAGTCCCTCATTATGTCTCGGTTGCTGGACCCAATGCGGCGTACGCGTGCGCGTTGATCAGGAAAAAAATGAGATCATCCGCATAGCTGGCAACCCTTATCACCCCTTGGCGACTACTGCGCCGGCACCCATGACCGAGTCGGTACGCGAGGTTTACTCGCGCCTAGGACTCGAACATGGCCTAGAAGGCCGTGCCACCGCCTGTGCGCGCGGCAATGCCATGCAAGAGCAGGTTAATAGCCCTTATCGAGTGCTTAGCCCCCTAAAGCGGGTAGGCAAACGCGGCGAGGGCCGCTGGGAAAAGATCAGCTTTGAGCAACTTATCGAAGAGGTCTGTAATGGCGGCGACTTGTTTGGTGAGGGTCATGTAGAGGGTTTAGGGGCGATCTTTGATCGCGAAACCCTTATTGACCCAGAAAACCCCGAATTTGGCCCGCTTTCTAATCAATTAATCGTTACCGATGCCGGTAATGAGGGCCGCACCCCCTTGTTGCGCCGTTTTGCTGAACAGTCATTTGGCACAGTCAATCGCTCGAATCACGGTGCCTATTGTGGGCAGAGCTTTCGCATTGGTGCGGGTGTGGCCTTGGGCGATGTGCGTAGCATGCCTCACGGTAAGCCTGATTGGAGCAATGCGCGCTTTGGTCTGTTTATTGGCGCCGCACCGGCACAGTCGGGTAACCCCTTTCAGCGTCAAGGTCGTGAGCTAGCCGAGGCTCGTGCACGCACCACCAACCCCTTTAGCTATGTGGTGGTCTCGCCTATATTGCCCACCTCATCTAGCTTAGCTGCCGGCACGCAAAACCGCTGGTTAGCCGTCCGCCCTGCTACCGATTTGGCCCTCTGCTTGGCGCTAATACGCTGGATTTTAGAAAACCATCGCTACGATACCGAGGCGCTGTCTTTACCCAGTATCGAGGCCATGGAGGCAGCAGGCGAGGCCTCGTGGACCAATGCCACCCATCTTTTAATCAATGACCCCAACCACCCACGTTACGGCAGTTTTTTACGCGGTAGTGATTTGGGCTGGGCACCTCAAGTTAAAGCTGAAGGGGATACCGACGAAGAGCTTGATGTCTATGTGGTGCAACGTACCGATGGCAGCCTTGCCCCCCACACCATCACCGATGCCGCTGAGCTGTTTGTTGAGCGCACAATCGATACCCCCGAGCTGGGCACAAGCCCCATCGCTGTATGCAGTGCTTTGAGCAAGCTACAGGCTGAAGTCCAAAGCCATAGCTATGAAGAGTACAGTGATATTTGCGGGGTATCGGTCAAAGACATACAAGATCTTGCCCAAGAGTTTACTGCCTATGGCCGACAGGCCGTTGCGGATGCACACGGGGGCACCATGAGCGGCTCGGGCTTTTATACTGCCTATGCCATTGGCATGCTCAATACTTTGGTAGGTAACCTCAACGTCAAAGGCGGTTTGGTACTTGATGCCGGGCCCTTTGGCCCCTTTGGCCCAGGCCCACGCTATGATTTTCGCTTTCCAGGGCAAAAAGCCCCCCAGGGTTTGGCCCTATCGCGTACGCGTATGCCTTATGAAAAAAGCTCAGAGTACAAACAAAGGGTGGCAGCCGGCGAAGACCCCTATCCAACCAAGGCGCCTTGGTACCCAATTGTGGGGGGTCTGAGCACAGAAATGGTCGCCGCAGGGATTGCTGGCTACCCCTATAAAGCCAAAGCCTGGATTAACCATATGGGCAACCCCATGTATGGCATTGCCGGTTTGCGCAATACCTTATACGAGGACTTATGCGACCCCAAAAAACTACCTCTCATTATTTGCATCGACCCCTTTATTAACGAAACCACCGCCCTTGCCGACTACATCGTACCCGATACCGTCACCTACGAGAGCTGGGGCACTTCGGCACCTTGGGCTGATGTTATTGCTAAAACATCAACCCTACGCTGGCCTATTGTTAAACCAAAGGTCGAACATTATGGCAATGGTGAGGCAATATGTGCTGAGGCCTTTTTTATAGAGGTGGCCAAAAAAATTGGTATGCCTGGCTTTGGTGACGATGCCATAGGCTCGCCCCAATCTGATGAGCGCTACCCCATCCATACTGCCAAAGACTTTTATTTACGTGGCTTTGCTAATGTGGCCTTTGCCCAAGGCCGCCCGGTTGCAGATGCCACCCAAGAAGACATGCAACTAACAGGGGTAGACAAAATGCTGCCGATACTGCAAGAGCATCTCAAAGCAGAGGAGCAGCCCAAAGTCGCCTTACTGATGACGCGCGGGGGTCGTTTTGACCGTATCGATGATGCGTGGGAGGGTAATCAGCTCAAGCATGCGCATCGCGCCATGCTGCCCATTTGGGACGAAGAGCTCGCCACCACCACCTACTCGATGACTGGTGAGCGACTAGCCGGTTGCCCTACTTGGTACCCAACCCGTATGGCTGATGGCACCCCTATGCGTGATCTGTACCCCGAGCAAGATTGGCCATTTTTATTAAGCTCATACAAATCGAATATCATGAGCTCTATTACCATCGCTGTCGATAGACTACGGCAAGTGCACCCGCACAATCCTGTATCTATCCACCCTGATGATGCGCAAAAAATGGGCATTCGTAATGGCGATAAAGTACGTATTGTCACCCCTGGCAATGCCGTCGAGGCAGTCGCCATGCTACGTGATGGGGTGATGCGCGGTGCAATCGCCATTGAGCATGGCTATGGTCACCGTGAGCTTGGCGCCCGCACCCACTATATAAACGGGCAGCCTATGGCGCATAATAAGGCCATCGCCGCGGGGATCAACCTCAATGATCTGGGCTTTCAAGACCCCACCCGCGCAGACAAAAATGTGTGGATAGACTGGGTTTCGGGTGCTGCCGTTCGACAGGGCTTACCCGCCAGACTAGAGCGCATTTCGGCTTAGCTACCCTCTATAAAGCAAGTCTGCTAAGCCAGGACCAAGATTAACCAGGTTGCTCTCGCTAACCCCTAGCTAGCCTGGTTAATCTGGTTTGTCTATTTATTTCTACTATTTCAGCTGTTCTGATTGTTCTAGTTGTTCTAGCCATTCCAGTCATTTCGATTATCCTGGCCGTTCTAGCCATTCCGGTTATTTTAGTTATTTCGACTTTCCCGACTGTTTCGATTATTCGGTTTTTCCGATTATTCCGTTTATTCAGTTGATGCGGTTAACACTATTCTTTTTTGGTTGTATCGAGCTCAAGTTGTGCCGCCTCAGGCATCAAAGCAGGTGGGTCAAAATCTTGGCCCAGCAAATGCCCTAAACGGCTGGCCTTAGTCTTGAGATAGTCGCGATTATGCATATTGGCGGGTATCTCATGCGGCACACGCTCGGTGACGTCAACCCCAAGCTCGCGCAGGGCTGCAACCTTGCGCGGGTTGTTAGTAAGTAACCGCACCTGCTTGATGCCCAAATGCTCGAGCATGGGCTGGCAACACTCATAATTACGCATATCGGCAGCAAAGCCTAAATGCTCATTGGCCTGAACGGTATCCAACCCTTGATCTTGTAGATCGTAGGCGCGGATTTTATTAAGCAGCCCAATACCCCGACCCTCTTGGCGCAAATATAGCACCACCCCTTGGCCCAACTCGGCAATACGCTGCATCGCCCGTTGTAGCTGCGGGCCACAGTCACAACGCAAACTAAATAACGCATCGCCGGTAAGGCACTCGGAATGCATGCGCAGCAAGACCGCATCTTGAGCCTGCCATTGCCCAAAGCTCAGCGCCAGGTGCTCGCGCCCCGTGCTTTGCTCGAGAAAAACATGCAGTTTAAAGGTACCCCAAGGGGTGGGTAAATCGCTAGAGGTGATGTATTGAACCAAAACGAACAACCAATAAAATCAGGTAATCAAGCACTCAATCGAGTAGGAAGCTGCAAGGCAAGCTGGCTAGCCAAACCAATATAACGGCGTGGGGTCAGACGCAAAAGCTCTTCTTTGGCCGGCTCGGGAATAGACAAACCCTGTATAAAGCTGCGCAATGTATCAGCAGTAATGGCCTTGCCCCGAGTAAGCTCTTTGAGCTGCTCGTAAGGGTTTTCGACCCCATAACGACGCATAACGGTTTGTATGGGCTCGGCCAACACCTCGTAGCAAGAATCAATATCGGCATCAATAACAGCCTCGTTGAGCTCGAGCTTGTCAAGACCACGCAAGCACGCTGTATAAGCAATCAAGCAGTAGCCTAGGGCTGGGCCAAGATTACGCAAAACTGTTGAGTCAGACAAATCACGCTGCCAGCGTGAAACCGGGAGCTTTTCGGCCAAATGGCCCAGCAAAGCATTGGCCAAGCCCAAATTACCCTCGGAATTCTCGAAATCAATAGGGTTGACCTTGTGCGGCATGGTCGATGAGCCGATCTCGCCCTCTTTGAGGCGCTGACTGAAAAAGCCCAAAGCGATATAGCCCCAAATGTCACGATTAAAATCTAACAAAACGGTATTAAAACGCATTAAGGCGTGGAAAAGCTCGGCCATCCAATCATGAGGCTCGATCTGAATAGTTAACGGATTTTGCTCGAGCTGCAACTCCTCGAGAATACTACGACTAAAGTTGGGCCAATCAATCTCGGGGTATGCGGCCATATGCGCGTTATAGTTACCTGTAGCACCATTAAGTTTGGCGGTGGCCTGCACCTGCTGTATTTGGCCAATGGCCTTGCCTAAACGATTGGCAACATTAGCAAACTCTTTGCCCATCGTAGTAGGGCTAGCCGGCTGCCCGTGTGTACGGGCCAACATCGGTTGGTGCGCAAACTGATGGGCCATTTGGGCGACCTTTTCGTATAGGCTGTGCAACAGCGGTAGCACCACCTGGTCACGCGCCCGAGTCAGCATTAGGGCATGGGCAGTGTTGTTGATGTCCTCTGATGTGCAAGCAAAGTGTATAAACTCAGCAGCTTGAGGTAGCTCGGGCTCTTTGATGATCTGCTCTTTGAGCCAGTACTCTACCGCCTTGACATCGTGATTGGTTACCTGCTCGATTTCTTTGATGCGCTGCGCATCTTGCTCGCTAAAGTCAGCCACCAACTGACGCAAATAGGCCTCGCCTTTGGGGCTAAAGGCTGGTAACTCGGGCAAGCCAGCTTTGGACAACGCTATCAGCCAAGCAACCTCGACCTCGACGCGGTGCGCCATAAAGCCCGCCTCAGATAGAAAGGCACTTAGCGGCTTGGTTGCCCGTGCATAGCGACCATCTATAGGTGATAAAGCATTTAAAGGAGTAAGTGTTTCTGCGATGCGCATAACTCAACCATTTGAAAATGTAAATACGTTATTCTACCACTGTGGGGGTTTTCGGGCTGTTGATGACGAATAAACCACAGATCGCCCGAAAAACTACGGTAAATGTCGTACACAGCGAGCCCGCTCGTGCTTTATGTAAACATCCTGATATACTTTGAAAGGCACATAATCAAAGAAAATCCATATGAAACTCATAGGTTCCTTAACAAGTCCGTACGTTCGTAAAGTACGCGTGGTCATGGCCGAGAAAAAACTCGACTATGAACTCCTCATCGACGATGTCTGGGGCGATGACGCCGTTATTACCGAGCACAACCCGCTTGGCAAGGTGCCCTGCCTCGCTGTCGAAGATTTTGGCAATCTTTTTGATTCGCGCGTTATTGTCGAGTATCTGGACACTCTCTCGCCGGTTGGCAGGTTGCTGCCGCAATCAGGCCGCGATCGTGCCCTCGTAAAGCTTTGGGAGGCAGCCGCTGATGGGCTGATGGACGCCGCAGTCACCATACACATAGAAAACACGCAACGCCCAGAACACCAACAAAACCAAGACTGGGTCAACCGCCAATTAGACAAAATAAACCGCACCCTGTTGTACCTCGACACCCAGTTGGGCGAGAGCCCTTTTTGCTCGGGTATCAACTTTAGCTTGGCCGATATTGCCGTAGGCTGCGCCCTAGGCTATTTAGACCTGCGCTTTGATGGGCTCAGATGGCGCGAGCAGTACGAGCAACTTGCCCGCCTAAGCGACAAGCTCTACGAGCGCCCCTCTTTTATACAGACCCAAGCCGAGGCCCAAGCTTAGGTCGCGCTAGACACGGCCAAGCACAGGCTGCATGCACACTAGGCATGCGCTATAAAGGTCTCGTAAATCATTTGGCTGCCCAAGATAAACAGCAACCCAGCAAAAATCCGCTTGAGGGTTTCTACCGGTAACCGATGCGCTGCTGCGGCGCCGGCCGGTGCAGTCAAAACACTCATTATCGTCAAGGCAATCAAAGCTGGCCAATAGGTAAAGCCCACCATGCCCGGTATGCCTTTGGTTTCGGCATAACCAGACCATATATAGCCCACACTATTCGATATGGCGATAAAAAAGCCCAAAGCAGCCGAGGTGGCCACTGCATGGGGCATCGGTATATTGGCCCGCGCCAAATAGGGCACTGACAAAAACCCACCGCCAGCACCGAGCAGACCAGAAATCACCCCAACCACAAAGCCAAAGGCGGTGGTGACCCATTTGGGGGGCAAAATAGGGGTGGCATCAATCTTGCTTTTACGCAGCATACGGGCGGCAGAAAAATAAACAAAGGACACAAAAATAATAGCCAAAGCCTCGTTGCTAATTAAGGCAAAAATTGTCCCGCCCGAGACAATGCCCCCAAGAATAATGCCCGGAATCATAAGCCAAACAACATCCCAATGGATGGCACGATGCTTATGATGTGCCCGCATACTTGATAGCGAGGTAAAGACAATGGTACCCATTGCGGTAGCAATTGCCGCATGCACGGCAAGCTCATGCGGAATACCGATGCGCGGCAACATAAAGTTTAAAAAGGGCACCAACATCATCCCGCCCCCAATGCCCAGCAAGCCAGCCGCAAAGCCTACAAAGGCACCCAAACCCAACAGGGCAGCCAAAAAACCAATTGTCATTGTTATTCCTATAAAATAATACCACCGCCCAAACACACATCGCCATCATACAGCACTGCTGATTGGCCCGGCGTCACTGCCCATTGGGGTTGCTCAAATTGCAACTCAAATTGCTCGCCCTGGGCGGCAACCAACTGACAGGCTGTGTCGCGTTGTCGGTACCGCACCTTGGCAGCATAACCCCCTGCTGCCGGGGCATGGCCGGCAATCCAACTGGCTTGCTCAGCCTGTAGCTGCTGCTGATACAGCCACGGGTGGTCAGAGCCTTGGACCACATACAGCGTATTGCTACTGAGGTCTTTGCGGGCCACATACCAAGCACCCGAGCTGCCATCCGCCCCTTGGCGCCCCTTGACCCCACCAATACCCAAGCCTCGGCGTTGCCCAAAGGTATAAAAGGCCAACCCTATATGCTCGCCAAGGGTTTGACCCCTATCGTCTTTGATGGGGCCGGGTTCGGTAGGTAAATAACGATTTAAAAACTCTCTAAAGGGGCGTTCGCCTATAAAGCATATGCCGGTGGAGTCCTTTTTCTGTGCCACCGGCAACTGTAAATCGCTAGCGATTTGCCGCACCTGGGTTTTTTCGAGCTCACCCAATGGGAATAAAGTACGTGCGAGCTGTTCTTGATTGAGGCGGTGCAAAAAATAGCTTTGATCTTTGTCTTTATCAATGCCCTTGAGCAATTGATAATAGCCATCGACATAATGCACCCGCGCATAATGCCCTGTTGCAATGCGCTCGGCCCCCAACGCCATAGCATGATCTAAAAAGGCCTTGAATTTGATCTCGGCATTGCATAAGACATCGGGGTTGGGCGTGCGCCCGGCAGAGTATTCGCGTAAAAACTCAGCAAATACGCGATCTTTGTACTCGGCCGCAAAATTAACTGCCTCGAGCTCGATACCAATTAGGTCAGCGACGCTGGCGGCATCGATCCAGTCTTGGCGGGTTGAGCAGTACTCGCTATCGTCATCATCCTCCCAGTTTTTCATAAAAAGACCGATGACCTCGTAGCCTTGCTGTTTGAGCGTCCACGCGGCAATAGCCGAATCAACCCCACCAGATAGACCCACCACCACGCGCTTTGCAGAAATGTTTTTTGCCATGCTTTTTCCAACCAACAATCTAAACAGCAAGTTGGCTAGACTGCAATCAAGCCCACCAACAAACTCAATAAACAATAAATGATGAACGCTAAAATTAAAAGCTGCGCCCAGTAAATAACTAATGCACTGACCACTAGTTAATGCTTTGGTCTTGCGGCTCGGACCAATTAAAGATCTTGCCCGGATTAAGAATATTGTGCGGATCGAGGCTATGTTTGATTTGGCGCATCACCCTAATCGCCTCGGGACCAAACTCTTGGGGCAAAAAGCTACGCTTGTGTAGACCAACCCCATGCTCGCCGGTACAGGTGCCATCGGCTGCGAGTGCCCGTTGCACGATGCGGTTATTAAGAAGCTCGGACTCTTGCCACTCGGCAGGGTTGTCGGGGTCTAAGAGCATCAATACGTGAAAATTACCATCGCCCACATGACCTAAAATAGTACTAGGGAAAGAGGCCTGTGCCATATCTTGGGCGGTCTCGACCACACATGAGGCAAGCGCAGAAATGGGCACACACACGTCAGTAGTGCTCGCGACAGCACCCGGGCGCAGTTGCAAGCCAGCGAAATAAGCCTGATGGCGCGCCGCCCATAAACGTGAGCGGTCTTCGGGCTGATGCGCCCAATCAAAGCCCATACCATCATTGGCTGAGGCAATCTCTTGTACCAATTGGGCCTGCTCTTGCACCGCTGTGGGGCTACCATGAAACTCAAAAAGCAAAAGTGGCTGCTCAAGCAAATCGAGCTTGCTGTAGGCGTTGGTCGCACGCACGGCTTGGACATCCATAAACTCAACTCGAGCGATATCGATGCCCATTTGGATCACCTCAATAACCGTCTGCACGGCTGCCGCCACCGTAGGAAAATGACATACAGCAGCAGAAACCGCCTCGGGCAATGGGTGCAGGCGTACGGTGAGCTCGGTAATGATGCCCAAGGTACCCTCGCTGCCCACAAATAGACGCGTGAGATCATAGCCAGCCGAAGATTTGGCCGCACGCTGCCCAGTGCGCACCACACGACCATCAGCCATGACCACAGTAAGGTTAAGTATATTGTCGCGCATGGTGCCGTAGCGAACCGCATTGGTCCCCGATGCACGGGTCGCTGCCATGCCCCCCAAGGTGGCATTGGCCCCCGGATCAATGGGGAAGAACAAACCCGTCTCGGCAAGCTCGGCATTTAATGACTCGCGCAAAACCCCTGCCTGCACTGTTGCAGTAAAATCATCGCCGTGTATGGCCACAATGGCATCCATGGCTGACAAATCAAGGCATACCCCACCCTCGAAGGCCAATATATGCCCCTCTAAAGAGGTGCCGGCCCCATAAGGTATAAGGGGTACGTGGTGATCGTGACAATGCTTGGCCAACCAAGAGACCTCGTCAGTATCATGTGCATAGACCACCGCATCGGGGGCCATTGTAGGGTACGGTGACTCATCGGTACCGTGTTGTTCGAGCACCGCAGATACCGTGCTGCAGCGCTGACCAAACCTAGCTTGTATCGCCTCGATAAAGCCCTCGGGAAGCGGTCTCTTGGTTGGTTTAAGCTCGGCCGTTTTCATGATAGAACTCCATCAATCTGGTTTGTACCTCATGCCAGCAGCCAAAATACAAGCTGTTTACGACGGGTATGCCTAGGCATGGGCAACTTGGGATTGCTTACTGCCTACTAGTTTACGCCTTTCGCGTACAGATTGCGCCAATTGGTCCAAAACTGTTTCGGTATCGTCCCAGCCAATGCAGCCATCAGTGATACTTTGGCCATAAGTTAGGGCCTGCCCATCGACTAGGTCTTGGCGACCAGCTACGAGATGACTCTCGATCATAACCCCCATGATGCGCTCATCGCCCCCACTGATCTGGGCCCCGACATCGGCTAACACCTCGGGCTGACGACGATAATCTTTGCTGCTATTAGAGTGACTCGAGTCAATCATAATGCTCGGGCGCAAGCCGGCAGCCTGCATTTTTTGACTGGCCTGCTCGACACTTTGTGCATCGTAGTTAGGCTTTTGCCCACCTCGTAAAATAATATGGCAGTCTTCGTTACCCAAAGTGGTCACAATGGCTGAGTGCCCGCCCTTGGTTACAGATAAAAAGTGGTGAGGGTGCGAGGCGGCCTTGATGGCGTCAACTGCAATACCAATGCTGCCCCCTGTGCCATTTTTAAAGCCTACTGGGCAGGATAAACCCGAAGCCAACTCGCGATGCACCTGGCTTTCGGTCGTACGCGCACCAATTGCCCCCCAAGAAACCAAATCAGCGATATATTGCGGCGTAATCATATCTAAGTACTCGCAAGCAGCGGGAAGGCCAAGCTCATTGATATCTAAAATTAGCTCGCGCGCGATACGCAGGCCTTGGTTGATGTTAAAGCTACCATCAAGCTGTGGGTCGTTGATCAGCCCCTTCCAGCCAACGGTGGTACGTGGCTTTTCAAAATATACGCGCATAACGATTTCGAGCGCATCAGCATGCTCGGCCCGTAATTTGACCAAACGCTGTGCATACTCTAGTGCCGCCTTGGGGTCATGAATAGAGCAAGGGCCAATGACCACCACGAGGCGATCATCCTCACCGTGCAAAATCTTATGAATGGCCTGACGGGTTTGATGCACCACCTCGCCAGCCTGATCGCTGCAGGGAAACTCGCGCATCACATGCGCAGGGGGACAAAGCTCTTTTATCTCGCGAATGCGTAAATCATCGGTATTGTGTGACATGGTAAATCTCCTGTGCTCGTATGAGCCAGCGCCGTCACAAAGGCTAGGTAGCCAGGCAGCCATAAAAAAAGCCGCCTTGTGCGCTGGCGGCTTTTGGAATCTGGTAATAGGCGTTGAATCTAGTTGCTACAGCCCACCCTTCCTGCGCCAGCGGCACGGGAAAAGTAAAAGTAAAAAAAGAAAAAGGGTGTTGCGTAACTAGACATAAAGCATAGGTTAGCACAGCCACACTGTAGTGACAAGCGCACGGCAATGACCACCAAACAGCAGGCATAAAAAAACACTAGAAAAAAGGGAGTAAAAAAACTAAAAAAAGGAGAATCAAAAAAAGCTATTTAGCCGACAAAAGGCTGATCAAAGGTTATTCAAAAGTTACTTAAGCGCCTAATAAGCACCGATTAATAATGACAATCAGATTGCGGTGCTAATAGTTTTTATCAAAATCGTTTGAGTCCGAACAATTTTTCATTGTATTATTTGAGCACTAACGAATGCTCAAGGTGCTTAGAAGTTACAGCAAACGGCTGTAACAATCGGCTTAAGCAGCATGTAATGGCCGATGCACCCAAACAAGAAAACAAAAAAGCTTTCACCTACCAATAGATTTTGCTTATTGCACAGCTCAAAGGAAACACACATGCAACAATTTGCACATTTTTATCAAGCAGGAAAGAAAACCGCTGCCGCGCTCGCTGTTGGACTGCTTGGCGCCAGCCTACTGCACAGCACTGCGGTGGCCAGCTCATTGAGTGAAATACAAGAAAAAGGCGAGATTCGCATTGCCGTCGCTAATGAAATCCCCTATGGCTTTATTGACCCCAGTGGCGAGGCCAAGGGGGCCGGACCCGAGGTTGCTAAGCACATCGCCAAGCAGCTAGGGATAGACAAAATAGAGTGGGTGTCCACTAATTTCGGTTCCCTAATACCCGGCTTACAGGCTGACCGCTTTGATATGGTGGCCGCCGAGATGGCCATCTTGCCGCAGCGCTGCAAGCAGGTGATTTACTCAGAGCCTAATAGCTCTTATGGCGAGGGCTTACTGGTGCCTGCCGGCAACCCCAATGATTTACACAGCTACGATGTTTTTGCTGATGGGGATTACACAGTAGCCATTATGGCCGGTGCCGATCAGCTAGAAATGCTCCAAGCCCTAGGGGTAGACGAAAGCAAAATGCTGACCATCTCTAATAATGCTGATGCCATCTCAACTGTCTCTACCGGCCGTGCAGATGCTTACGCTGCAACTGGCCTTACCGCAGCTGAGCTTGCCAAACGCAGCGAGCAGGTAGAGTTGGCGGCAGAGTTTGTTGACCCTGTCATCAATGATGAAACCATACGCAGCTGGGGGGGCTTTACCTTTGCCCAAGGCTCTGAATCGCTACGCGATGCAGTCAATGAGGCTTTGGCAGAGTTTAAACAAACCCAAGAGTGGGCGGACATCTTGAGCCACTATGGCTTTAGCGATTTGGATCAAAGCGAGTCCAACACTCGAACCACGGCCGAGCTTTGCGCCGTCACTGATGGCCCCTTTTAAGGCTGTCGCCCGAGCATTGCCACAGACGGCTCTTTTAGGGCCGTCGTCGCGCTCTTTTATCACTATATAAATATGAGTGGGGGCCGCTTTGGCGGCACCCTAACACCAATGATTGATTGGAATACCTACGCCGCCCCACTCCTAAGTGGGGCTTGGGTAACAACCCAACTAACCATCTATTCGACAATTTTAGGCGGGCTCATTTCATTTATAGCTGGCGTGGGCCGGCTTTCACCCCATACTTGGGTACGCGCCCTAAGCGTGGGTTTTATTGAGGTCTTTAGAGGCACCTCATTATTGGTGCAATTATTTTGGTTGTTTTTTGCCTTACCTGTGCTGGGCCAGGCCCTTGGGGTTGATTTGCGCCTAAGCCCGGTGATGGCAGGCACTTTGGCCCTGAGTTTAAATATTGGTGCCTATGGTGCCGAAGTGGTCCGGGGCGCCATTCAGGCAGTTTCGCCAGGGCAGCTCGAGGCCGCGCAGGCGCTAGACTTTAGCCCTCGCCAAACCATGTGGCGTATTGCTGTTCCCCAAGCCATACCCGAGATGATGCCCAGCTTTGGTAATCTTGCCATTCAAAATCTTAAAGACACGGCTCTCGTATCTTTGATTAGCTTGGGTGACTTGACCTTCCGCGCCGAACAGCTGCGCAACTATACCCAAGACAGCACCACCATTTATACCTTATTGCTGTTTATTTATTTTGGTATGGCTTTGGTGCTGGCCTTCTTTATGCGCCTACTCGAACGTTACAGCGCCCGCTGGCGCACAGGGAGGTAAGGCCATGTTATTTGGATTTGCTTGGGATACCAGCAGCAACCTTGCCTTTGCTTGGTCTATTTTGCCTATTTTGCTCAAAGGCATGATTGTCACCCTAGAGGCCACCCTTTTAGGTTTTTTTGTCGCGGCAATTATTGGTCTGATATTAGCGGGCCTAAAAAGCGTGCGCTTGAAAATCATTTCTTGGCCTGCTTATTTCATTACCGAGTTTATACGCGACACCCCTTTGTTGGTGCAGCTGTTCTTTCTTTATTATGTTTTGCCTGAATACGGCCTGGTACTACCTGCTTTTATGACTGGAGCACTTGCCCTCGGCTTGCAATACAGCGCCTATACCTCAGAGGTTTACCGTGCTGGCATAGAGTCTATACATAGTGGTCAGCACGAAGCTGCCCGCGCACTTGATTTAACTGCTTGGCGGACATTTATTATTGTTACTTTGCCGCAAGCAATTCCACGCATTATCCCTGCTATGGGGAATTATTTGGTTTCTATTATGAAAGACGTACCCGTACTGTCGGTGGTATCGGTACTCGAGATGCTCAATGTGGCCAAAATCATCGGCGATCGTACCTTTAACTATATGATTCCCCTATCTATGGTGGGTTTGTTGTATTTATTGCTGACCCTTGTAGCCGCTTGGCTCATACGCATTTTAGATACACGCCTACCCAAAGAAGGAATACATTTAAAATGATTAATACTGCTGATAAAAGCGCCCTCAGTCTCGCCCCAGCGCCCGTTGCGCCTGATAACCAAGACAAAATCCGGCATGCCGATACGAAGCCGGAGCCTACTGTGGACCATGCCCCAAACCAAGGCACGCAAGCAGATAAAAAAACACCTATTATCGAGTTTCGCTCGGTAGTAAAGAAATTTGGCGACCATGTGGTCCTCGATCAACTAGGTTTTACCGTACAAAAAGGCGAAAAGGTCACCATCATCGGCCCATCGGGCTCGGGTAAGTCAACGGTGCTACGTATTTTAATGACCTTAGAGGCCATCCAAGGCGGGCATATTTTTGTCGATGGCCAGCCCTTATGGCATGAGGAGAAAAATGGTCAGCTAGTAGATGCCAGTGAAAAACATTTGCGCACCATGCGCAAAAAAATGGGGATGGTTTTTCAACAATTTAACCTCTTTCCCCATATGACTGTTACGCGCAATATCACCGAGGCACCTAGACACGTACTTGGGCTTAGCAAAGAAAAAGCCAACAAACGCGCCTGCGAATACCTCGAACTGGTGGGCATGCTCGAACACAAGGACAAATACCCCAGCCAACTCTCGGGTGGGCAACAACAGCGGGTGGCTATTGCACGCGCCTTGGCAATGCGACCCAAAATCATGCTCTTTGATGAGCCAACCTCAGCGCTTGACCCCGAGCTAGTAGGTGAGGTGTTGACCGTTATTGAGCGCTTGGCTGCACAGCATGATCTAACTATTTTATTAGTGACGCATGAAATGCAGTTTGCCAAAGAGGTGTCTGATAGGGTGTGCTTTTTTGATGCGGGTAAAATCGTTGAAGAAGGACCACCCGAACAATTATTTAATCACCCCAAAGAAGAACGGACCAAGCAGTTTTTAAGTAATTTTTTAAATAATAATTAGGCTTGGGTGGGCGATAGAAGCAATAGAAGACTATACAGATTTTAGGGCTCGGGCTGCTCTTGGCGCCCGAGCCCTATAGTGGGGGAGCTTAAGGTAGTTGGACGATAGGGGTATCTTGACGATGGGCCAGATACTCAGGGCGCTCTGGCAGACCATATTTAGGCTGCTCTAGTTTGTTTTCTACGCTGTTATAGACAAAAAAAGCATTGACCCGTGGCCACGGGCTGATGTTACCTGCCGAGCCGTGCATCGTATTACTATCAAAAAACACCACCGAGCCGGCTTTGGCCTCAATGGCCTCAATACCACCGTACTCCTCGACCAGCAAAGTCAAACTCAGCGGGTCAGGCACACCAAACTCTTGTTTTTTTAGTGAACGCTCGTGGTGGTCGCTAGGCGTTTCGCCCGGGCAAACCAAAAACGTCCGGTGTGAGCCCGGTATGAGCATTAAAGGCCCATTACAGGCATTATTGTCTGTTAATAATACCGAGCAGCTCAGAGCACGCATGGCTGGCATACCGTCCTCTACATGCCATGTCTCGAAATCTGAGTGCCAATAAAACTCTTTGCCCTTAAAGCCAGGCTTGTAATTGACCCGCGATTGGTGAATATAAACCTCAGAGCCCAGTATTTGTCGCGCCACATTTAGCACACGTGGGTCGTGCATCAGCTTTTTAAAAAGTGGGCTAAACTGATGCACCGCAAATAACGAGCGCAACTCAGACGAGTTGGGCTCGGTGATGTATTCGGCGCGTTTTTGTAAATCGGTACGTGCCCCCAAAGCGCGTAGCTCGCGCATAAAGGCCTGCACCTCGTTAGCGTCAAACAGCTCATCAAGCACCAAAAAACCATTATCTTGGTAACTTTGCAGCTGCTCGCCGTCGAGCGCCTGGGCATAGGCGCCCTCTTGGTATACGACCGGCTCCTCACGAACGACCATACCGGCCTGACGCTCTGTTCTTGATACATAGCGATCATGAATCACCGTATCCATTTTACTACTCCTTTACTGTTTGCCAGAATCAGCAAACTCAGCCTACCAACCTAAGCCATCAGCCTTAAAAGCTGACGGCTGTAGGCTGTGCTGACTCTTATTCGGTCTCTAAGGGATACACCCCGGACTCATCGTGAATCTCTCGACCAGTTAAGGGGGGGTTAAAGACACAAATTAGACGTAAGGGCTCCTTGCCCCCACGCAACCAGTGCTCATCGTGTTCATCGAGAGCATAGACGACACCGGGCTCAAGGCGATATTTTTTACCATCTGCTATGGTTTCGATTTCGCCGTCGCCTTCTATGCACCAAACCGCTTCCAAATGGTTTTTATAATGGATGTGGGTCTCGGTGCCAGGGAAGATGATGGTTTCATGAAAGGAAAACCCCATGCCATCTTTTTTAAGCAGCACACGACGACTCACCCAGTTTTCAGCGCGAACTTCGTTTTCGGTGCCAATAATGTCTTTAACATTACGAACTATCATGATGTAAATACTCCAATTGTTGCGTCCATGCTGTCACAACAGGCGCAACAGTTATTATTAACAAATTACGGGTAAAACTACTGAGCTTTGACAGGCTCTTGAGCAAGAGCTTGGGCCACACTTTTTTCTATGATGGCCATACCCTTTTGTAGCAGCTCAGTCTCGATAGTCAATGCGGGCAAGAGCTTAAGCACCTCGTCATTGGCACCTGAGGTCTCAATAATGAGGCCATTTTTAAAGCATTGCTCGGCTATCTGCCCCGCCAATGCGTGGTTTTCGGTAGTGACTAAACCTTGTATTAGGCCACGCCCACGCACACTCAAACCTGCGTCGGGGTAACTTTGGCAAATATTTTCCAAGCAGTCGCGAATCAACTCTGCCTTGGTCTCTATAGACTGTGAAAAACTATCATCTTGCCAGTATGCCTTAAGTGCTTCGCTGGCCGTGACAAAGGCTAGGTTGTTACCACGAAAGGTACCACTATGCGCACCAGGTGACCAAATGTCATACTCGGGCTTCATGAGGACCATCGACATCGGCAAACCAAATGCCGAAAGCGATTTCGACAGGGTAATGATGTCGGGCTGAATATCCATTTTTTCAAAACTAAAAAATGTACCCGTGCGGCCACAACCAACCTGAATATCATCCACAATAAACAGCATATCGTGGCGACGGCACACAGCTTGCAGGTCTTCTAACCAGCGATGGGTGGCCACATTGACCCCACCCTCGCCCTGAATGGTCTCAACAATAACAGCAGCTGGCTTATCAACACCGCTGCTCGGGTCACTGAGCATTTTCTCTAGGTAGCTAATGGTGTCTACATCGGGGCCCAAATAGCCGTCATAAGGCATAAAGGTAGTGTTACCTAGGGCAACCCCTGCTGCGGTACGAAACTTTTGGTTGGCAGTCACACTCAGTGAGCCCATGCTGACCCCATGAAAGCCGTGCGTAAAGGAAATTACATTTTCCCGCCCGGTTACCTGGCGTGCGATTTTAAGCGCTGCCTCAACTGCATTGGTGCCAGTTGGCCCTGTAAACTGGAAGGTATATTCCATTTTGCGGGGCTTAAGGATGATCTCTTCAAAGGTTTGCAAAAACTCTTTTTTTGCCTGAGTGGCCATATCTAGGCCATGAACTACACCATCCTCATGCAAATAATTAATAAGCTTTTCTTTTAGTAGTTCGTTGTTATGACCATAATTTAAGGTGCCCGCACCACTAAAGAAATCTATATAGGCGCGCGAGCCACTCTCATAAAGTAATGAGCCTTTGGCTTGCTCAAATAAAACTGGAAATGAGCGTATATACCCACGCACTTCGGACTCTAAACGATTAAATACTTTTAACTTAGCCATGAAATTTGTGCTCCAAAAAATAAAACGATCCCCTACAAGCAAAATGCTCGTATCTTTTTAACTAACTGATTATTGGTGTATTAGGGGATAGGCCCAATCCGTAATAAGGGCTCGGTTTGTGCTGGCCCATCAAAATGATGAGGCTGAAAGAAAGGCATTTCTTTGAGTTCTGTTTGATACTGTTCAGCCAAGCGTTGAAACATGCCCCTTGAAGCTTGGTTATCGGGGGCTACGGTTGTTTCTATATAACGCACATTTTCACTGCGCGTGCGCTGCAAAAGATGTTGCAGCATACGTATGGCCAAACGCTGTCCCCGCATTGAGGGGTGTACAGCTACCTGCCAAACAAATAAAACATTGGGCTGAGATGGCGGTTGATACGCCGAAATAAAGCCAACGACCCGGTCGCCCTTTGTGGCAACCACACAGGTCTGGGCAAAGTGCTCGGTTAAGAGCAAATAGGCATAGGTTGAATTAATGTCTAAGGGTGGGCAAGAGCGGATAAGCTTGGCTATAGACGCCCCATCAGATTTTGAGGGGGCGCGTAAAACAAGCGGTTCATCGGTATCCGCCTCGGTCTCGGATGTACTTGAACACATGGTATTGGACTGATTTGTCGATGCAATCTTCACACTACCAAACCGGATTCTGGGGGCACAGCCCCTTCCGGAACCTCCAAAAGTGTTGATGCTGCCTCGCCTGTAGTCGGCGCAGCCACATCTGTTTCTGAATCGATTAAGCAAACCACCTTTTCTAAAGCAGTGGTAATGGCCAACTGCTCGGACTCAGGCAGCTGCTTAAGCGCTTGAGCTAACTTTTTTTGTAGTGGTGATGGAGTCTCGGCCGCGAGGGTACGCCCCGCGTCTGTAGCCGTAATATAAACAATACGGCGATCCTTACGCCCACGCTCTCGTTGTATCAGCCCCTTGTCTTCGAGGCGGTCTAAAATACCCACCACCGTACTCGGGCTCACATGCATTTGGCGACTAATCGCAGTAGCGGTTAGTGGCCCTCTTTCGATTACTTTGCTTAGGCAGACCAGTTGCGGTGCCGTGATGTTGCTATAGGCTGACAACTGTCTAGAATGCAGAGCAATAGAGCGCGTAATACGACGTATGGCTCGTAAAATTCGTAAATCGTACTGTTCCTGTGTTTCCATAACTATTTCGCAATCAAAACGTCGCACTACAAATCGTTAGTGCTGAAATGATAGGCCTTCTAAGCAGTTGCGTCAAGGCGGTTGTTTCATATGCTTACACAAACCAACCTCTACTGACGAGTCGCAAATAAACAAGAAGGAAGATAAACAAATAGAGGCAGCAGCAGCTTGGCCAGCAGCAAACCGACTACGTTGCGCCGACCACTCGCCAAACAAAAAGCAAGCTAAGTTGTATGGGCAGCCCCGTCAAGTAGGCCATGCTGCCAACCGCTGCCATCTTGCCACCAGCAAACAGAGCATGCCAATAACGGCTGCCTACTAACCGCCAGTCAGGTCATGCCAATAACGGGGAGTCTTGAGGCGGCCCAAGCCTGCTATTGCCTCGATGGGCTGGGGCTTATTGTTTGGATGCTGCACTTTTAACCCCATACGGTGGCGATAATTGGCTCTAAGCCTCGGTGCCACCAACCGTTAAGCCATCGATACGCAAAGTAGGTAGCCCTACGCCCACAGGCACGGTCTGCCCATTTTTGCCGCAGGTGCCGACCCCCGTATCTAGCTGCAGGTCATCACCGATGAGCTTGACCTGATTCATAGCCTCGATACCACTACCGATAAGCGTAGCCCCTTTGACCGGATGCACGAGGCGGCCATTTTCTATGAGCCATGCCTCAGAGGCTGAAAACACAAATTTACCGCTGGTGATATCAACCTGCCCGCCACCAAAATTGACGGCATAAATACCCCGGTCGACCGAAGCAATGATCTCTTGGGGGTCGTGCTGCCCCGCCAACATAAAGGTATTAGTCATGCGCGGCATGGGCACATGTGCAAATGACTCGCGACGCCCGTTGCCTGTGCCCGCCATACCCATCAGACGGGCATTAAGACTATCTTGGAGATAGTTTTTTAAGATGCCGTCCTCGATAAGCACTGTGCGCTCGGTGGGGTTGCCCTCGTCATCAACAGTAAGTGAGCCCCGTCTGTTAGCGATGGTGCCGTCGTCGATTACAGTGACCCCTTTGGCGGTAACCTGCTCGCCCAAGCGATCAGAAAAAACACTCGAGCCTTTACGATTAAAATCACCTTCTAGACCGTGCCCAACAGCCTCGTGCAAAAGCACACCCGGCCAACCTGGGCCTAATACAACTGGCATGATGCCTGCCGGAGCGGGCTTGGAGCTAAGGTTGAGCAGGGCCTGATTAACCGCCTGATCGACATATTGATGCAAGATCTCATCACTAAAATAATGTAAATCGTAGCGCCCCCCGCCCCCTGCTGAGCCTACCTCGCGGCGACCGTCTTGCTCGGCAATGACCGTAAGGGACAGCCGTATAAGTGGGCGCACATCGGCCACTTGACGCCCATCAGAGGCGACAACATAGACAATGTCATGTTCAGCACCTAGACTTGCCATCACCTGAATAATGCGCGGGTCGGCCTGACGAGCCAAAGCCTCGACACGCTCGAGTAACTGCACCTTGGCCGTAGAATCCAAAGACTGTACGGGGTCAACCTGTGTATACAATGCCGGCTGGGGTGCCTGTGATGCGTGCAAAGCAACCTGCTGATCACCCCCCTGACGGGCAATGGCCCGTACCACCCCTGCCGCCTCGTATAAAGCCTGAGGGCTAAGGGTGTCAGAATAAGAAAAAGCTGTTTTATCACCACTTAGGGCGCGCACGCCCACACCTTGTGATAAGGAAAAATGACCTGTTTTAACAATGCCCTCTTCGAGGCTCCAGCTTTCGGAGCGGGTATATTGAAAATACAGATCGGCGTAATCAACCCGATGACGGTGGATTTCTGATAAAGCCCGCTCTAGGTGCTGCTCTTGAAGCCCCCAAGGCGATAAGAGCACGCCCTGTGCCAGCTTTTTTGCATCGGTACTTGTCTTCTCGATAATCATTTACTTCACCATTAAAAATTTACAGGACGCGATGGCTTAAAGCGGGTAGTCGCTGACGCACCCGAATTAAATGCTGCATGCTTAACTCACAACATACCAGACCTGGGCCAGTTGGCAAAACATCAACCACACGGCCCCAAGCGTCAACACACATAGTGTGCCCCCAAGTGCGCCGCTCGTTTTCATGCACCCCGCCTTGGGCAGGGGCCAGCACATAGGCCTGATTTTCAATTGCACGAGCTCGTAGTAAGACCTCCCAGTGGGCCTGACCAGTTTTATAGGTAAATGCAGAAGGAACAACAATAAGATTAACCGTGCCCATCTTTCTATAGAGCTCAGGAAAGCGCAAATCGTAGCAGATGCTCAGGCCAATGGGACCAAAGGGGCTAGAAAACACAACGGGCTCGTAATTGCCTGCAACTATGGTGTCGGCCTCGTTAAACTGACTTTGGCCGTACTGCAAGCTAAAGAGGTGGATTTTGTCATAACGGGCCACACAGTCGCCACTGGGGTCATACACCAAAGTAGAATTAAATACCCGTTGCTCGTCGGGGCTTTTGAGCGGCAAGCTACCACCTATAACAATTATATTGTAATCGGCTGCCCATTGTGCGAGCTGCGCCTGTATGGGCCCAGCCCCGTACGGCTCGGCTATTTGTATTTTATCATGCTCGTTTTGGCCCATCAGACAAAAGAACTCGGGCAAACAAACTAATTGAGCCCCTTTGTTTACTGCCTGCTCAATTAATTGACCGGCTTGTTTTAAGTTTTTATTTACATCTGTGCCCGAAACCATTTGCAAAGCAGCAACCTTGAATGTTGCCTCGGCAGATATGTTTAGTTGATTGTGCATTGGGCCCCTACTGATTTATAGAATACAAACTTACAGATTACAATCGTTGACTGAACGAATAATTGAAAACAATTAAATACGAACCCAAACCCTTTAAAAGGCAAAAACAAGTAGAATTAATTAAACGTTTATTTATTTTGGCAATCAATGTAAAATAAAGCCATATGGAATATAGTTTGTTAATATTCAACCCATACAAAATAAAACAAACTATTTATATTTAGCTTTTATATCAACATATATCTACAACACACACAGGATTTACAATGCCTCAAGAACATTTTACTGCTGAAAAAGAAAAAATAGAAAAGGAAATACTCAAACTGCAACGTAAAATGCGCTCAATTAAAGCACGCCAGCGCCGCCCTGTCATGAACTCTATTGTGCGCTCAATGATTGAGTACGAAATCAAACCCGAGGAAATCGAGCGTCTTTACAAACGTCAGGTCGAGCGCGCCCAATCAGGTGGGCGTCGTAGCAAGCTGCCACCACGCTTTAAAAACCCCGAAACCGGTGCCACCTGGAGTGGTCGCGGTCGCCCCCCACGCTGGATTGTCGATGCCGAGGCCCGTGGCGAAAGTCGCGATCAGTTTTTAATCGACAAAAAAGACAAATAACAGCCCTATGCGCGCCACTGTCTAGGGCAGGCCGCGCCGCAATAGCTAAATCTAAACTAGCCCAAATAGACCAAAAGCATGCCTAGACCAATAGCAGCCTGTCTATTAGTCTAGGCGTTTTTCAATTATACGACTATGGCCACTAATACCAGGGAAGTCTGCAAATACGGCCTCAGCCAATAGCCGTAACTGATTTAGCACATTATCCTCGTAGCGCTCGGTAGTTGCCGTCGCCCGGTATACCTCTTTGCCATCGTGGCTGTTATCGGTAATACGTACTGATAGCGTACTTTGGTACACCTCGGCGGGCACAACGACCCACTCGGGCCCGTAGTACAAGCCGCCCCCCCAATATGGCCCAAAGCCCGACCAATACCCCCCAAAAGGGGAAAATAAGGGCCCCTGATAACGCTCGACCCATTTTCTTTCTATACTATGACCAAAATCAACGGTCAGAGTAAAGCGTGCCTGCTCACTATCTTGCTCGACCAAACCCACTGAGCCAATAGCCGCGCGCACGGCATCGGCTACGGCCTGATACTCGAGATTATTTTGTTGTTCAGGTTCTAAGCGCAAATAATAACCTGCCCCACTGGCATCGTCAGGCCAATGCTCAAATTGCAATACCTTAGCCGACCAAGTTTGCGCGCAGCCGGTCATTAATAAAACCGCTGTAATAAAAAACAACACATAACGTAATAAGTAATTATGTCGCGTCATATAACCGCCCTACCATTTTAATTAAGGCCCTCTTAACCTAAACAAAAGTCGCATTATAAATGGGCAGGCCCCCCTACCTTAAAATGACAGCATCCAACAGCATGTAAAGGAATGAGCTTAAAGGCCATTGATTTAATGGGAGTATTTAAATCCTATTACTACCTGCTTATGAATACGTCCAAAGCAGTTATAACCCTATTAAAAGCGCGCAAACTATTGCGATGCGTGGACAACAATCAAAGCACAGTTTATAAATAAGCCAATAGGTAAAAAACAGATTAATAGACAGGCACCCTAATCTACTACTCTGGGGATTAGCATAACTGTGTACATACCGCCCCACCACCCTACGGCCCCACCCTTAGCCTGCCAAAAACAACATGCTTAGGTGGTGTTTTTGATAAGATTGGCTAACTATCTTTTTCCTTAACCTCAAATCACCTAATACTATGGCACCTATTACTACCCAAGATAACACGCCCCAAACCCTTTCAGAGTATTTATTTGTACAACAAAAAAAGCATGATCTATGCCCAAAGCTTTGCCTATTGCTGGCCCATGTTGCCCAGCAATGCCAGTATATTGGCCAACAGGTACGACAAGGTTCATTAGGCGGGGTCTTGGGCAGTTTAGAGCAAGAAAACGTACAAGGCGAGGTGCAACAAAAGCTCGACCTCATTGCCAATAACAGATTACTAGCGAACAACTTATGGCATGAGGGGCTGGCCGCAGTTGCCAGCGAGGAAATGGACCACGTCTTTCTACTTAAAGGCCAAGAAAACGCCCCCTACCTATTACTTTTTGACCCACTTGATGGCTCATCAAATATTGATGTTAATACCTCTATCGGGACGATTTTTTCTTTTTTGCGCCACCCAGGTGGCAACTTAAGTGAGGAAAGCTTCCTGCAGGCAGGCAATAAACAGGTCGCAGCAGGCTATGCCATTTACGGCCCCCAAACTATGCTGGTATTTACTCTAGGCTATGGTGTAGTGGGCTTTACCCTTGACCCCTACAATGGGGTTTGGGTGCTCACCCATGAGCAAATCAACATCCCCAAACAGACCAAAGAGTTTGCTATTAATATGTCCAACATGCGCCACTGGGAGCCCCCTATTCGCAACTATATCAAGGATTGCTTAGCGGGTATCGATGGGCCCTTAAAGAAAAACTACAATATGCGCTGGATAGCATCGATGGTTGCTGATGTGCACCGCATTTTGATGCGTGGTGGCGTATTTATGTACCCCAATGACCAACGCAAGGGGGTCGAGTCAGGCAAGCTCCGGCTGCTGTACGAGGCCAACCCCATGAGCTTGCTGGTCAAGCAGGCAGGGGGGCAAGCCATTGCGCACACCACACCCATGCTCGAGGTACAGCCCAGCAGCCTACATCAGCGGGTCAGCGTTGTGTTGGGCTCAGCCAACGAGGTCGACACTATAGTCAGCTACCTGCAGGCAACCCCTACTGACTAGCCAGAGCAGGCCCTACTGACTGAGCAGGGCAATCTAGGGCCGCCCTTAGGACTAACCAGGGCAGCAACTTAGCCTAACTGCATAAGTAAAAGAGCGCTAGCGTGATTAGACAGCCAAGCACTCAAATACCCATATTGACAGAGGCCTAATAAATAAAGCCAATAAAAAGCCCGACCGATAATACGGGTCGGGCTGATTAGGTAGACTGCACCACTAATTAGTCTAGGGTAAAAATCGTCGCCCCCGTGGTCTGCCTGCCTACTAATGCTTGGTGCGCTTGGGCGACCTCTTCTAAACGAAAGCGCTGACCGATATTGATTTTAATTTGGCCCGCAATGACCAAATCAAAAAGCTCTTTGGCCGAGCGACGCATTAGGTCGCGATCGGCAACATAATCAGCCAGTATGGGGCGGGTCACATAAAGGGATCCCTTTTGCGATAACACCCCCAAATTAACCCCTGTTACGGGGCCCGATGCATTGCCAAAGCTAACCATCAACCCGCGTCGCTGCAAGCAATCTAAAGAGGTTTCCCAAGTCGCCTGCCCCACACTATCGTAAACCACTGGGAGCATCGCACCATCGGTAAGCTCGCGCACACGCTCGACGACATCTTCGCTCGTGTAGTTGATCATCTCCCAAGCGCCGTGCTCTTTGGCGAGCTGCATTTTTTCGGGTGTTGAGCTGGTGCCAATCAGCTTGACGCCCAAAGCCTTGGCCCACTGACAAGCGATGAGGCCTACCCCCCCTGCTGCAGCATGAAAGAGAATAGTTTGACCGGGCTCGAGTCTATAGGTTTGACGAAATAAATACTGCACGGTGAGCCCCTTGAGCATCATGGCAGCGCCTTCCTCGTAACCGATTTCATCAGGCAATTTAACTAGGGTGTCGGCTGGCATATTGCGTATCTCGGCATAAGCACCCAATGGCCCCTGACCATAGGCGACCCTATCGCCTACTGCAAAGCCCTCGACCTCGCTACCCACAGCAACAATATCACCCGCCCCTTCGAAGCCTAGCCCGTGCGGCAAAGCAGCTGGGTACAACCCATCACGAACATAAACATCGATGAAATTCATCCCGATGGCTTTGTGCTTGATCTGCACCTCGTTGGCTGCCGGGGCAAGCAAGGGGCGTTCAACCACCTGCAAAACCTCGGGCCCACCATTTTTTTCTAACCACACTGTCTTGACCATTTCTGTAGGCATTCTAGACTCCTATAGAGTTAAAAAGCAGAACTTAGGCATCTATAGTACCACCGTCATCAAAAGCCCAACAACAAAACCCATCGACAGTCTGCACGCTTTTTGAGCGCACCCAAAGCACTATATAAATGTGGTCAAAATTAATATTGATAGCGCGGGTCAACCCGCCCACTAGGCTCTATGCCTTGGCGCAGTTGATTAAGTTTTTCTAAAACCTGCTGAGCACTTTCTTGACGCAAACTAATACCGGCTATATGCGGGGTAATATGAATATTGGGGTGTGTCCACAGTGGGCTATCAGCTGGCAATGGCTCAGTGCTAAACACATCAAGTAGCGCCCCCTTTAGGTGGTTGCTGTCTAGGGCAGCCAGCAGATCAGCATCAACAATATGTGCCCCACGCGCCATATTAATAACAAAAGACTGGGGCAATAAAGCCGCTAAGGTCTTTTTATTGATAAGCCCGCGTGTTGCATCGGTAAGGGGCAAAACATTAACTAATATTCGGCTGCGTTGTAAAAATGGCATGAGCTGATCATTGCCCGCATAAATACGCACCTGCTCGGGCGCCTCGGTACGTGCTCGACGTGCCCAAGCCGCGACGGGGTAACCCAGCTGGGCCAAACTATGTGCAACCTGCGCGCCAATCTGCCCATAACCCATCACCCCTATGGGCCAATCAGTACGCAATACTGCGGGCTGGGGCTGCCAGATTTTAGCCTGCTGCTGGGCTGCATAAGCACCAAAGCGTTGGGTGGCCAGCAACACCCCATATAGGGCGTACTCGGCCATTTGTGCGGCCATGCCGGCGTCTTCGATACGATACACAGGCATGGTTGTGGGGATAGTTAAGCCAATACCGAGGGCATCTACCCCAGCGCCCAAATTAAACACTGCTTGTAAATTGGTCTCGTGCTCAAAAAGACTAGTTGGTGGCTGCCACACCACCGCATAATGGGCCCCGCTGGCAGGGCGGCTGGGGTCCCAAATGCGGACCTCCCAAGATGGGTCTTGCTCTTGAAAGGCTTGCACCCACTCATGAGCACGTGCTGAGTCTTGGACAGCAATTAAAATAGTTTTCATAATCAGTTTGAGAATGGTTTGGATCGCATGACTTGGAGCACAGCTATTAAGCTATTGCCACACACGGCTATTGTAGTGTTGAGCTATTAAGCTGTTGCGCTATGGGGCTGTTGAACTATAGGGCTGTTGAGCTATTGCAACAACTGGATGATTGGTTTAAGCGTGCGCCTTTTAACGCCCACCCCCTCGTAAAGAGCTAAACAAACCACGTAATAGTTGCCGCGCCCCGCGGCGTACCTCACTTTTGATAACCGACTGCACAATGCCGTCGCGTCGGCCCCCGCGTGGCCCTGCTGAGCCTAAAAGAAAATCACTCAAGGCCCCCAGCGCCCCACCCTGGCTCGCATCTTGGCTTTCTTGTTCGGCCACCCGTTGCTCGAGCAGCTCGTAGGCCGACTCGCGATCTATAACCGTATCGTATTTGCCAGCAAAGGGCGAGGCATTTTGGATGGCCTGCTTTTCGGCCAAGGTGGCTGGCCCAATACGGCTGCCTGGCGCGGCCATCCAGGCACGCTGTGTGATAGTGGGCCGACCTTGATTGTCAAGCATCGAGACCAACACCTCGCCCACACCAAGCTCGGTAATCACCCTTTCTATATCAAGATCAGGGTTGGGGCGCATGGTCTGAGCAACCGTACGCACAGCGCGCTGCTCGCGTGGGGTATACGCCCGTAAGGCGTGCTGAATGCGGTGCCCCAACTGCCCCAAAATGACATCAGGAATATCACCTGGAGACTGGGTAACAAAAAACACCCCCACCCCTTTTGACCGTATGAGACGTAGCACCTGCTCGATACGCTCAAGCAAGGCCTTGGGCGCATCATTAAAAAGTAGATGGGCCTCGTCAAAGAAAAACACAATTTTGGGCTGCGGCAAATCGCCCACCTCGGGGAGGCGCTCGTAGAGCTCGGCCATCATCCACAACATAAACAAGGCATAAAGGCGTGGCGACTGCACCAGACGGTCGGCTGCCAGCACATTAACCAAGCCTTTGCCAGAGGGGTCAGCACGCAACCAATCAAATATATCTAAGGCAGGCTCACCGAAAAAATACTCGGCCCCCTCGTTCTCGAGCCGAATAAGCGCACGTTGAATCGCCCCCACCGAGGCCGGCGCAATATTGCCGTAGCGGGCGCGTAATGCGCTGGCATGCTCGCCTATATAAGCCAGCATAGCGCGCAGGTCTTTAAAGTCGAGCAGCAAAAGCCCCTCTTCGTCGGCTACTCGGAACAAAACATTCATGACCCCCTCTTGGGTGTCATTGAGATCGAGCATACGAGAAAGTAGCAAAGGGCCCAAATCAGACACCGTCACCCGTATGGGATGACCTTGTTCGGCTAGCACATCCCAAAAAACTGCAGGGTTGCCTTGCCAAGTTGGCGTCGGGAGCTGGTAGCGTTGCAAGCGCTCGAGCAGTTTTTCATTTGGCTCGCCGGCTTGCGTGATACCACTAAGATCGCCTTTAATATCAGCTACAAAGACCGCTGTGCCGCGCTGGGCAAATGCCTCGGCAAGCACCTGCAGGCTAACGGTCTTGCCTGTGCCTGTCGCACCGGTAATACAGCCGTGACGGTTCGCCATTTGGGGCAAAAGCTCTATACTGTGTTGTGTATGGTAGGCAATTGGTATGGGTCGTGGCATAAAAGATAACCCCAACTTTAAAAAGATTGTTCATTCCCGCAAAAGCTTCTAAAGTGTAGCCTAAGCATTCTTGAGTGCACAGGTTAAAATAGTTAACTTAACAAATCATTCTAAATATTTGGTAGCAAATTATGGCAGGTCATAGTAAATGGGCAAATATTCAGCATCGCAAAGGGCGCCAAGACGCCAAGCGCGCTAAAGTTTGGACACGCATTATCCGCGAAATACAGGTCGCTGCACGTGATGGCGACCCCGACCCGGAAACCAACCCGCGTTTGCGCCTAGCACTCGACAGGGCAGCAGCAGCCAATATGCCCAAGGACAACATCGAGCGCGCCATCCAACGTGGCGCCGGTCTGATCGAGGGGCAAAACTTCGAGGAAATCCGCTACGAGGGCTATGGTGTAGGTGGGGCCGCCGTAATTGTCGACTGTATGACTGACAACCGCACGCGCACAGTCGCCGAGGTCCGTCATGCCTTTAGTAAATTTGGGGGCAATCTTGGTATCGATGGCTCGGTTGTGTTTCAATTCAAGCATTGTGGGCAGTTTATCTTTGCCCCTGGCACTGACGAAGAGGCCGTTATGGAGGCCGCCCTCGAGGCAGGCGCCGAGGACATCGCCACCGATGACGAGGGCCTCATCGAGGTCATCTGCGCCCCCAGTGATTACGAGGCAGTCAAAGATGCCTTCCAAGAGGCCGGTTTAGTACCCGAGGTCCAAGAGGTGGTTATGAAGGCACTTAACGAGACCGAGCTCGAGGGCAAAGAGGCAGAAACCATGAAGAAAATGCTCGATGCGCTCGAGTCATTGGATGATGTCCAAGAGATCTACACCACGGCGGTAATGGACGAAACTCAATAATCATCGCATAGCCCCTTTGGGCGCACACTATTACGACTACAACAGCAAATACTATGAAACTATTGGTTATCGGCGCAGGCGGCCGTGAACATGCCCTCGCATGGCGTCTAACGCAATCTCAACGGGTCACCAAGGTCTACGTGGCACCCGGCAATGGTGGTACGGCCCACGCCAAGCGTATAGAAAACCTACCCCTACAAGGTAACGATGAGCTCGTCGCCTTTGCGCAGGAAAACGACATTGCTTTTGCTGTGGTCGGGCCCGAGGCCCCTTTGGCAGCAGGTATTGTCGATGCCTTTAGACAGGCTGGTTTACGCATCTTTGGGCCCACACAGGCTGCCGCACAGCTCGAGAGCTCTAAAGAGTACGCCAAAGACTTTATGCACCGCCACAATATCGATACCGCGGCCTACCAAAGCTTTACTGATGCCGAGGCGGCCAAGGCCTATATCAAAGAACAAGGCGCCCCCATTGTTATCAAGGCTGATGGTTTGGCTGCAGGCAAGGGGGTAGTCGTTGCCGAAACGCTCGAGCAGGCCTACGAGGCCATTGACAACATGCTTGGCTCGGGGCAGTTTGGGCAGGCTGGGGCACGGGTCGTCATCGAGGAGTACCTCGAGGGCGAGGAGGCCAGCTTTATCGTTCTATGCGATGGCCAAAATGTTCTGCCCATGGCCACCAGCCAAGACCACAAACGTCTACTTGATGGTGATCAGGGCCCCAATACCGGGGGCATGGGTGCCTACTCACCAGCACCTATTGTGTCGCCTACCCTACACAATCGCATTATGCGCGAGATCATCTACCCCACTGTACAGGGCATGGCCCGCGAGGGGCTGCCCTACACAGGCTTTCTTTATGCTGGGCTCATGATTGGCGAGGGCCCCGACAATACCCGCCCTATCAAGCTCTTAGAGTACAACTGCCGCATGGGCGACCCCGAGGCTCAGCCCATTATGCTGCGCCTCAAAAGCGATCTAAGCGAGCTATTCGAGCAGGCCCTAGCGGGGCGACTCGATGAGGCCACCATCGATTGGGATCGCCGCGCTGCTTTGGGCGTAGTCATGGCCAGTGCCGGCTACCCCGACGAGCCCCGTACTGGTGATGTCATACAGCCCCTACCCGCTGACCAAGAGGACCGCGTAATCTTTCATGCCGGCACCATCCTAGATGGTGACACCCTAAAAACCAATGGCGGGCGCGTACTTTGCATTACCGCACTGGGCGAGTCATTACGGCGTGCCCAAGAGGCCGCCTATGCCACGGCCACCCAAGTACATTTTGATGGCAAACAATTTCGTTCAGATATCGGCTGGCGTGCGCTAGGCAGCGGTTCGGGCAACTAATCAATACTAACCATGAGCATACCTATTTCTTTAGCCCACGATTATTTTTTAAGCCTACAAGAAAAAATCGCCAAACGCCTCAGCCTAGCTGATGGCAAGGCATTTGCCACCGACAAGTGGCAACGCGATGAGGGCGGGGGTGGGGTCTCGCGCTACCTAGAAAATGGCGCCCTCTTTGAGCGTGCAGCCGTACTGTTTAGCCATGTCAAAGGGCAACACTTGCCCCCTTCGGCCACAGCCCAGCGTCAAGACCTCAAGGGCCGCCCCTGGGAGGCCATGGGGGTGTCATTGGTATTACACCCTACCAACCCCTACATACCCACCACCCACATGAATGTGCGCTTATTTGTTGCCCACGCAACCGATGCGCAAACCGAGCCGGTCTTTTGGTTTGGCGGGGGGCTTGATTTGACCCCGTATTATATTTTCCCTGATGATGCACGGCATTTTCATCGCACCTGTGCTGCTGCCCTCGAGCCCTTTAGCGCCGAGTATTACCCACGATTTAAAAAGTGGTGCGATCAGTATTTTTATCTCAAACATCGTGACGAGACCCGCGGCATTGGTGGTGTATTTTTTGACGATCTTAATACCCCCGACTTTCACCATTGTTTTGAGCTCACCCAATCGGTTGGCGATCATTTTTTGCCTGCCTATATGCCCATTGTCGAAGAGCGCCGCCACCACAGTTATGGCGAACGCGAGCGTGCCTTTCAGGCCTATAGGCGTGGGCGCTATGTAGAGTTTAATCTTGTCCTTGATCGGGGCACGACTTTTGGCCTGCAATCTGGTGGGCGTACCGAATCAATACTGCTGTCTTTGCCCCCCATGGCCACATGGCGCTACCAATGGCAACCCGAGCCCAATAGCCCCGAGGCCCAGCTGTACGAGTACTTGCAACCCCGCGAGTGGCTTTAAAGGCCCAACAGCATCATTAACCAAAACAAGGTGCATCAAGGCGAAACAACGATACGAGACCACTCAATTGCCAACACACTCAGCCTCACCTACCCTCTCTCATAGCCAAGCACCGCGCATCGGACTTCTGGGCGGTAGCTTTGACCCCATACATGTCGCCCATATAGCCTTGGCCAATTATGCGGTGCAGGCGTTGTCTTTACAGTATCTCGAGCTCATCCCTGCAGCCAACCCTTGGCAACGCGCCCCACTTGCTGCAACTGCCGCACAGCGCTTGGCTATGCTCGAGCTCGCCTTACAAGGCCACCCCCAGCTACGCATTAACCCTATTGAAATTGAGCGTTCTGGCCCCACCTATACATTAGACACCCTTCGAGCGCTACCTACCGGCCCGCACTATTTTTGGGTATTAGGCAGCGATCAACTACAAAACTTTTGTACTTGGCACGGCTGGCAAGAGATTTTGGGCTTTGTTACCTTGGCAGTCGCCCAACGACCGCACACTAGTCTTAGCCTACCCCCCAAATTAAAAGACTATTTACAGCAAAAACAATTGCCTTTGCAAAGGCTTGACTTTACCCCTGTAGACATCTCGGCGACTGAAATTCGTCAGCGCATCAAAGCGCACCAATCAACTGCAGGCTTGCTCGATCCAAAGGTTCAGCAGTACATTAAGAGACATCAACTTTATTTAAAATAGGTATATATTCCTTACATGAATTTAGCTCAGCAAGAAAAAATCGTTCTTGATGCCCTTGAAAATGTCAAAGGGCACGATATACAAATATTTGATACCCAGCCCTTAACTAGCTTATTTGACAGGGTGGTGGTGGTCAGCGGCACCTCAAGCCGACAAACTCGCGCACTCGCCAACGAGGTACAGCGCCAAGCACGCAAATTTGGTCTTGATATCATTGCCATCGAGGGCGAAGGCAGTGGTGAATGGGTACTGATTGATCTTGGCGATATTGTTGTGCACTGCATGCAACCCGCCATTCGCGAGTACTATCAGCTCGAAGACCTATGGGGTGATCACCCATTAGAGCTAGACAGCATCCGCGCAGCACAGGCCCCTAAGCTCACCCCAAACACCTAAATCATCAGCATGTTGTATTTAGCCTCGGCCAGCCCACGTCGTCACGAGTTATTAAAGCAATTAAATATCGCGCACCAAGTACTGCACGTACCCACGCCAGAGGGCGAGGACGAGCCCATCATGGCTGGCGAGCAGCCTGCCGACTACGCCCAACGCACCGCCCAAGAAAAACTACAACGTGCCTACCAATGGCTAAGCCAGCAAGATCTACCCCAAACAGCGGCCATTTTATGTGCTGACACCTGTGTCGCTCTGGATGACGAGGTATTAGGCAAACCCAACGATATCGACCAAGCACGACAATTTTTACAACGCCTATCAGGCCGGGCGCATTGGGTCTATACGGCCCAAGCCCTGTATCATCGGGGCCAAAGCTACCATAGCCTAAGCCGCAACAAGGTGCTGTTTCGCGCCCTCAACGAGACAGAAATCGAGCACTATTGCCGCAGCCAAGAGCCATTTGGCAAAGCAGGCGGCTATGCTATACAAGGGCAGGCCAGCTATTTTATTGACTCTTTACAGGGGCGATACAGTGCCGTCATGGGCCTTGATGTCTATGATTTGTACCAACTGTTGCAGCAGGCCAATCTCGGCCACCTATGCTGGCAAGGGCCGACTGACCCCGAGCAGGCCTAACTACGGCTAACTACAGCCACCGTCTGTATCCATAGCAGGCACAGACTATGTACAAGACAGCCAAAAAAATAGGCCAAGAAAATCTAGTCGGCTTGGCACTGAGCGTGATGCGCCCAGCGGCCTAATTAAGCAGCCACAATAGCCCTTTAAACAAAACCGCCTGCATTTCGCTTTTTTTGCGCGCCTGCCCATTGAGCACATAATTATCAGCCTGCTGATCATATTGCAGATCGAGTTTAATGGTGTCCTCGGCAAAGGTGATCAAATCAAGCTGTTGGCCCTCTTTGATAAAGCCATCAAGCAAAAGACTGAGCATGGTGGCCTTCATACCCTTTTCTTGACTAATAACCTCTTTGAGGACACTACGGGGTATGCTCGCTGTGACCGCAGCCTTTTCGAGCTCATCGCCTAAGCGTGGCGCTAACTCAAAAAAACCCGCAAAGCGTGCCTCACCGCCCTTATTACGCCAATTGAGCTCTTGCAACGTATAGCGTGGGTGCGCTGCTAGACTTTTTAGCCAAAGCTCATCGCGCTGCTGCGCAGATAGCGAACCTATGGCCTGAGCCCCGAGATCCTCAGCTAATCGCTCAAGCTGAAATCTGATGTCAAACTCGCCTAGCTCAATGCCGCCATCAAGCACCACCTCATGCGCCCGACCTTGGGCCGAGAGGTTAAACAACCCCCCTTTGCGATGCTGTGTTAGCTCTAATGCAAGTTGATCGGCCTGCAATAAGGTCTCGGCCTGCCACTCGAACTCTAGGGCCTCGAAATACATATGGCCATCAAAAATAGATTGCGGGTCAGTGGTAATCCACTGCCACTGTGGCGCCACAAAACGAAAAGCCTCGTCTTTGGTAGCAAAATTAAAGGCAGGGGCCTGAGCTTTAAGCTGATAAAGCCCCTGGCCGATACCTTTAATATCTAGGCTGCCCGCACCCAATACAAACTGATGCGACGCCTGCTGATGGGTCATTGCGGCCCATTGCCACAAACTATTGAACTGCCCGCCCCAATCAATCTCGGTATCGAGTCGAAGTGGCTCTTTGCCCTGACTCCACTCAAAAAGCTTTTGCCCCGCCCCTTGCTTGAGCAAACGCATTTGACTGTAGGCCAACAAAGGCTGCCATTGTTGCTGCCGTAATCGTGCCCAGGGCCATGGACCATGCTGTAAATCATCTTGAAATACATAGCGTTGTATTTTGCTGCCTTGGGACCAGCTCAGGGTGAGAATGCGCTGCGAAGTCCAAATACCACGCCTAACCGTATCAAGCTCGAGTTGTATGTGTTGATCGGGGTAATCCTCGGCAGTGATGGTCAGCAGCTGCTGGTTGAGATGCGCGACCTGCTCAACAGATAGCCGCTCGGCACGCTCGCCCACCCACCATGAAACCGTACCGTGTAAAACCACCAAAGCCAGGAGGAAAATAAAAAAATAAAATTTTTTCTTGTGTTGCATAAAATAAAGCCAAGTTTAATCTTTGGCAGCCTCACGTTGGGCGATCCGGCGTGAAAGCTCGCGTGGTAAGGGGAATGAAACCTTTTCCTCGACCCCATCTAGGGTACGCACACTTTGAGCCCCCATCGAACGCAGCTTGTCAATAACCTGCTGCACTAAATCCTCGGGCGCAGATGCCCCAGCTGTCACCCCCACCCGCGGGCCATTTTCGAGCCACTCGGCCTGCACCATAGCAGGGTCATCAAGCAAATAAGCAGGGGTACCCGCGCGCTCGGCAACCTCGCGCAGACGGTTAGAGTTTGAGCTATTGGTACTACCCACTACCAGCACGACATCGGCCTCTTTGGCCAAGACCTTGACCGCATCTTGGCGGTTTTGGGTGGCATAGCAAATGTCGCTCTTTTTGGGCTCGACAATGCCTGGGAAACGATCGCGCAACGCCTGCGCCACCTGATGGGCATCATCAACTGACAAAGTGGTTTGGGTGACAAAGGCCAAATGATCGGGGTTTTTGACCTCAAGCGCGGCCACATCCTCGACCGTCTCGACCAAATACATACCATCATCTGACTGCCCGAGCGTGCCCGCCACCTCGGGGTGCCCGCGGTGACCAACCATAATGACCTCGCGACCGGCTTTGCGCATACGCGAGACCTCGACATGTACCTTGGTCACCAGTGGGCAGGTAGCATCAAAAACCGTGAGCCCACGGCGCTCGGCCTCTTGGCGCACTGCTAACGACACACCATGTGCCGAAAAAACCACAATTGCACCAGCAGGTGCCTCGTCAAGCTCTTTGATAAAAATAGCGCCCTTTTCGCGCAAGCCATCGACCACATAACGATTGTGAACAATCTCGTGGCGCACATAAATGGGCTTGCCGTGGAGTTCGAGCGCGCGCTCGACGATATCTATGGCACGATCAACACCAGCACAAAAGCCACGCGGCTGGGCCAACATAATATTAATGTTTTGAGAAGAAGTTTGTGAAGTAGTTTGCTGAGTCATAGTATTCCTAAAATTCTGACATCTAAACGTATCTGAGCCCCAGCTAATGGATGATTAAAGTCTATTAATGCTTGATCATCATCCCACTGCTTGAGTACGCCGGCGTAGTTGTGCCCAGTCGGGGCAACAAACTCGACCATATCGCCAGGGTTAAAGGTGGCGTCGGCACTAGCATTGTCATGGACCTGCTCTTTGGACACCCATTGCACCAATGCGGGGTTGCGTTCGCCGTAGGCCTGCTCGGCCTCGATTTCAAAGCTGTAATCGCCTTGGTCGGGCAAGCCGAGTAACTGCTGCTCTAAGCCAGGCGACCACTGCCCCACCCCTAGCTGCAAGGTGGCCGGACGCATAGCAAAAGTATCGATAAAAACCGTGCCGGCGGCGCTACCGTTGAGTACGGTAATGCGGTAATGCAAAGTGACGTAAGAATCCTCTCGGATCTTTATTACACTGTTGGCCCCTTTTTCATTCACGTTATGACATCCTTAAGTTTGATATGTTCACTGATATTTTAAGCTTGCAAGATGAAGACTCAAAGAAAGACATTAGCTACCCTAAGACCTCGAGAAAGGTTATTAGAGTTTGGGGCACCGGTACTGAGTGATGCCGAGCTACTCGCAATACTGTTACGCACAGGCAACGGGCGACGCAATGTGGTTGAGTTTGCCCAACACTTGCTACAGGTATTTGGTGGTTTGCGCGAGCTATTGCACGCAACCCCCGACAACCTTTTGGCGCAGCCGGGCATAGGTCAGGCCAAGGCCTGTGAAATACTCGCTGTGATTGAGCTTAGCCGCCGTGCACTCGAGCAAGAGCTCAAAGATGCCCCCAGCTTTACCCAAACAAAAATCGTTAAACGCTATTGTAAGGCACACTTGAGCCACCTTACTATTGAGCACTGCATGGCGATATTTTTAAACTCGCAACTGCAGTTGATAACCACCGAAGAGGTGGCCAGAGGCACCCTCAACCAAGCCCACATATACCCCCGAGAGATTGTCAAGGCAGCACTCAAGCATCATGCTGCAGCAGTTATTCTAGCCCATAACCACCCCTCTGGGGCGCGCGAGGCCAGCGCTGCGGACATTGCCCTAACCAAACATCTTACCAAGGCTTTGGCCCTAGTTGATATTCGTTTAATCGATCATGTGATAGTGGCTGGCAATCATGCCTCATCTTTAGCCGAAGAGGGGTTGTTAGCCTAAATTTGGCTCATGAGTACTTGGCAATTAGGTGTTTTGTTGTTATATTTGTATGATTTTAGTGGTGCTTTAGGTTGCCTATTAGGTCGCACTAGGCCTTATTAGGTAAAGACCCGTATCACCCAAGCACTCAAAGTATATTTATAAATTACTTACCGATATTGAACTACAGGACAAGGCCATGAAAGCAGACATCCACCCCGAATACCGCGAAGTGGTATTTCTCGATCAGCAAACGGGCAAAAAGTTTATCACTCGCTCTACCGTACAAACACGTGAGACCATCGAGGTTGATGGCAAAACTTACCCAGTATACAAATGCGACGTGACCTCTGATTCGCACCCCTTCTATACTGGCTCGCAGGCACGCGTGGCCGAAACAGGCCGTGTCGAGCGCTTCCGTCAGCGTTTTGCGCGTACTGCAGGGGCCATCAGAAAAAGCTAAAGCTATTGCCTCTATGTTTTTCAAGCAGCCTCAGGCTGCTTTTTTTATTGGCGTTTTTATCCTTTTGATTGCTTAACAGCGTAGTTAGCAGCGCGGCAATTGATTTAGGCTATAATTTTCCCTCTGTCGGCTTTGCGCCGCATTTCCTTTTGCTCTACCCACTCAATCGGCCCAACAAGTGAATCACTCTCACCGCACCACCCCTGCCCGCCTTACCGAGCAAGCCGCCACCAAGCTGCCCCGCTCAATACTCATTGGCGTAGGGTTAGTCTATATATTTGCCGGGCTTTTCTTCCGCGACCCTTGGAAAAGTGATGATGTCATTGGCATCGCCACCATGCTCAGTGCTGTGCACGAATCAACTAACAGCTGGTTTCTGCCAGCTATTGGTGATTTTTCTTATACCCAAGACGGGCCGCTTGCAACCTTATTAGGTGCATTGAGCATTGTGGTTTTGGGGCCGTTTTTTGCCCTTTTTCAAAGCCCCTTAGACGCCTCAATTACGGCCGCAAGGCTACCTAATTTGCTGTGGTTTCTGGTGCTCACCTTTTGCTTTTGGCGAGCTTTATTTATTTTGGCCCAAACGCGCGGTGCCCAGCCTTTGGCATTGCCTTTTGGGGGCGAGCCCAACAAACAAGACTACGCCCGCATGATTGCTGATGCGGGGCTACTGCTTTTAGTTGCAACGGTTGGCATTATTTGGCGCATTCACGAGACCTCGGCCGTCCCCCTAAGTCTGATGCTCTGTGCGGTGCTATTTTATGCTTGGGTGCTTAGCCCTAAACAACCTCGCACCGCGGCTGTTTTGATGGGGCTGGCTTTAGGCGGCAGCTTTCTTAATCGCGGTCTCATCGCGTATATCCCTTTGGTAGCAGCCAGCCTGGCAGTATTTATCCGCCTGATGCCTTACCGAAGATACCGCCGTTATTTTTTCTTTGGTTTGCTTTTCAGTCTAGCCATCGGCGGCGCTTGGTTAATCGCAGCCTGGTCTAGTGACCCGCGATGGGTACAGCAATGGTGGCAGGGGCAAATCAAACTCATACAGGGAGTAAACGATTACAGCCTAAGTAAACATGCCCGTGATTTGCTGTGGTTTTTATGGCCTACCTGGCCACTGGCACTGCTGAGTGTGTGGAATTGGCGCAAGTGGCTCAATGCGCCGCACATTGCCTTAGCTGCTTATTTAGCCGCCTTTTCGTTGTTGCTGCTGCTATTTATGCCCCAAGCATCCGAAGGCGAGTACATCTTTTTAGCTTTACCCAGTGCCATTCTTGCTGCCTTTGCGCTACCCACGCTACGGCGCGGGGCCATCAATGCCCTCGATTGGTTTGCCGTGATGTGTTTTTCGTTAACTGCAGCCACAGTTTGGCTAGGCTGGGTCGCCCAACAGACTGGTTGGCCACCAAAAATTGCACGCAGCATCCATCGACAAACCGAGGGTTTTGATGCTGATATTGTCTGGTGGGCACTGGCCATTGCCCTAATCGGTACTGTGTTATGGGTACTTTTAGTACGTTGGCGCCTGAGTCGGCGCCCCCCCTCTTTATGGCGCGGTACGGTGCTTTCTGCTGCAGGTCTCATTACGACGTGGCTGCTCTTGGTGACGCTTTGGATGCCCACCCTAAACTATGCCCGCAGCTATCGTACCGTTGCCACTGAGCTCGCCCAAGCTTTAGCCTTACATAACCCACGTGGTGATTGTGTCTATGCCGATATCAATAATGGCCAAAGGGCATCGTTTTATGTCTTTGCCCAACTCAAATTTAGTAGCCACCGCTATTGCTCGCTATGGCTACAAGAGACCTCACCTAAGCTAAGCCTCGAGGAAAGAAACCGCAATATCCCCGCCCATACGCAGCTGTTATGGCAAGGGCGACGGGGCGGTGACCGCAACGAGCTATTTAGGCTGTTGCGGACCCCATAGTGCCTGAGTCAGGGCGCGGCAGAGGCGCCCAATTAGGCAGAGTCAACATACATATAATCACGACGCCATGGGTAGGCTTGGCCTTTGGGGTAATCAAGCTCGTGACTATTACCCTTGACCACATCGTGCTGAGCCAACACCTGATGTAAAGAGATCCAGCCTTGCTCAAAGCCCATGGCACAACCAGCCAAATACAAGCGATAGGCGCGCAATGAGCGTTGCCCCTGCTCGCCGCTAAGTATTTTTCGGGCCGCGTCTAACTGTGACTCGAGACTATCACTCCAAGCCCAGAGCGTGCGGGCATAATGCGGACGCAGGTTTTCTACATCGACGGCCTCTAGCCCGCCCTCGCTCAAATGGCGCAGCACATGGCTAATGTGGGTCAGCTCGCCCCCCGGAAAGATAAAACGCTCGATAAAATCACCCATACCCGCACCAAGCTGTTGGTGATCAACTGCCTGCGAGGTAATGCCATGATTCATAATCAACCCACCCGGGCGCACCATTTGCCCCAGACGAGCAAAATATGCTGATAGGTTGGCACGCCCAACGTGCTCGAACATACCAACAGAGGCCAACTTGTCAAAGGGCTGATCAGTTGGCACCTTGCGGTAGTCTAAAAGCTCCATCCGGACACGACCCTGCAGGCCTTTTTCATCGATTAGCCGGTTGACATAGGCGTGTTGATTTCTCGATAAGGTCACCCCCATCGCCTCAACGTCATAGTGCTCGGCAGCCCAAAGCAAAAGACCACCCCAACCCGCCCCAATATCGATAAAACGATCGCCGGCTTGGAGTTTGAGCTTGCGACATATTAGCTCGAGCTTGGCCTCTTGGGCCTGGGCCAGTGTCAGATCGGGGGTTTTGTAGTAGGCACAAGAGTAGACCCTGCGTGGGTCAAGCCATAGGCCATAAAAATCATCGGATAAATCGTAATGGAATTCAATCTGTCGTGCATCGCGATCGAGGGTGTGTCGCCACATCGAACGCATACGTTGAATAAAGCCCAGTAACCAACCGGTGCTTTTCTCTTCGGCAGGAGAATCAGGCAAAATACCCACTGCGGCCTGCATGAGATCGCGCATGTTGCCCTCTATATCGACCTTGCCCTCTACGTAGGCCTCGCCGATGACGCCTACTTGGCCGGCAACAAGTAAAGCAAGGGTGGCATTGTCTTTAAACCTCAGCTTTACCTCTGCATGGCTTGCATCACCGATACTACGACCATTAGGCAACTCTACATAAACTTTTACTGGCAACGCCTCAAGTTTTTTTTCTATGGTGGTTAGGGCGCTCAAAACATCCTCCTACTATTTTTACCTTAGTCAACACAAGCATAAAAGCAGTCGAAATAAAACTAAATAACAGTTTGCAAGCGTAGAGCATGCTACTATTAGCCACGTTTTATACGCTCCTCAATGTACCATCGAAATCCACTTTTTGCGACAACTCTTGGCAAAAGTCTACCGTTGTTAAGCTTTCCCCCCTATGTCGAATCCCTCATCTGAGCACTTTGGTCGCGGCTTTCCTGCATGGCTGGTTTTGCTGGCTTTTTTAACGGCAATTGGCCCCATTGCCATCGATATGTATCTGCCCGCCTTCCCGGCGATGGCAGACGATATGCGCACCTCGCCAGGCTATATAGAGCGCACCTTAGCAGGCTATCTTTTGGGTCTAGCGGTGGCGCAATTATTTTATGGCCCTTTATCTGATCGCTTTGGTCGTCGGGTGCCTTTGTTTACGGGTTTATTTATTTTTTTATTGGCCTCAGTCGGTTGCGCGCTTAGTAATGATATCGAACATCTTTTTGCTTGGCGCATTGCCCAAGCCTTTGGGGGCGCAGCAACGATGGTCATCCCGCGGGCGGTTATACGTGATCGCTTAGATACAAACGATGCCGCTAAAGCCCTATCAATGCTGATGCTTATTATGGGGGTCACCCCAATTTTGGCCCCCATCATTGGTGGTCAGTTTCTGCTTTTTTTAAGTTGGCATAGTATTTTTTATTTTATGGCCCTCTATGCTGCCGTGATGCTGTATCTAAGCTGGCGACATATGGACGAGACCTTGGCCCCCCACCGCAAGCAAGCCCTGCGCCCCAAAATTATTTTTAAAAACTATGCCTTATTATTTAGCCACCGTGGGTTTATGTTGTATGCCCTAGCAGGTGCTTTTGGCTCGGCCGGTATGTTTGCTTATATCAGCGGCTCGCCTCGAGTTTTTATACAAGCCTTTGGCATTAGCCCCTCTATTTTCGGTTTTATCTTTGGCCTCAATGCTGCCTCTTTTATTTTGATGGCCCAAGTCAATGCCCGACTTTTAAACCGCTTTCGACCAGATCAACTGCTCATTGCGGCGCAGATTGTACAAAGCATTGTTGCTATAGGCGCCCTGCTGCTTAGTTTGCTCGGCTGGCTTAACCTCCCACTGACTATGGTGGCCTTAGTGTTATATATGGGGGCATTAGGGATGATCAACCCCAACTCGGCGGCCCTTGCCTTAAACCGTCATGCGCGCCGGCTGGGCAGCGCCTCGGCATTGATGGGTACTTTGCAAATGCTTGGGGGCGCCCTAGCAGGGTTTGCTATGAGTATTTGGTCGGCACAAAGCACCCTACCCTTGACCACCATCTTGTTATTTTGTGCTGTTTTGTCTTGGGCTTGTGGCCGCTTTGCAAATACTTAGGCGTTAAAATCGGCCAAACTTGCCTTTAGCCAAGATCTTAAATAAAATAGTTTGCTTAGACTAAATTTGGGCTAATAGTTATTAAACTTATCAAACTAGGTAAGTAGGTATAGGTAAGTTAGATAAGTATGATTGGTACTATTGGCTACTAGCTACTCATATTAAATACATTACATAGTAAGGTTGGTTACAGGCAGGCATAAGGTTTAGTACCTTGTGGGTCTGTGTAACCTAGGCCGCCAAGGTCTAGCGGGTGCACAGCCTAGGTATTGATAGCTTGGGTTGCTGTGACCAAACTTTGATCGAAAAAGGGGTTTACCATGGCGCGCGTATGCCAAGTAACAGGAAAGGGCCCACGTGTTGGGAATAATGTGTCGCATGCAAACAACAAGACCAAACGTCGTTTTTTGCCCAACTTACACAACCGACGTTTTTGGGTCCAAAGTGAAAACCGCTGGGTACGCCTACGTGTGTCGACCCAAGGTTTACGTTTAATAGACAAAAAAGGTATCGATGCCGTTCTCGCCGATATGCGCGAGCGTGGCGAGCGTATCTAGGCTTTTTATACGTCTTTATTACTATCTAAAATATTAGGTTTACAGGAGTTCACCATGGCCAGAGGAATACGCGAAAAAATCAAACTCGAGTCCTCCGCAGGTACCGGTCACTTTTATACCACTACCAAAAACAAGCGCAACAACCCAGAAAAGCTGGTCTTAAAAAAGTTCGACCCTGTTGCCCGCAAGCACGTTGAGTACAAGGAAACCCGCTTACGCTAAGTTTCCCCCTTCGTACTATTACTGCAGCTTTACCCATCTGCAAACGGGTAAAACCACCCGCAGTGTACGTTCGCGCGATTTTAAGACCACTTCTACCGAAGTGGTTTTTTTATGTTTTACCCTAAGTTTATGCCTTAGTATAAGCAGCCAAAACTTTATGCCTAAAATCAGGGCCTAGGCCGTAGCACCGCAATTGCGCGCACACTATACAGTCGCTGTCTAACAAACAGCACAATGACTAAAGGGAACACAATGGCACATGACATTATTGTTATTGGCGCTGGCATGGTCGGCACAAGTATTGCATGGCATTTGCGCTCACGCGGGGCCAATGTGCTGCTTATTGACCGCAATGAGCCTGGTCAAGAGACCTCTTATGGCAATGCAGGCCTAATTCAACGCGAGGCCGTTTTCCCCCACCCATACCCACGCGAGCTTAGTCAAACGCTCAGCGTGCTGCCTAATCAGCGCCCCGATATACGCTATCATTTGTCAGGGGTATTGCGCTATGCCCCCGCCTTAATGGCTTATAGGCATTATTCTGCCCCCGAGCGCTGGCGTGCCATTGCCCATGATTGGGCGCAGTTAATTATGACCTGCCTTGACGAGCATCAACCCCTCATCGAGGCTGCTCAGGCCGATGATTTGGTGCGCCGCAAGGGCTGGTTACAACTGCACCGCCACGAGCACAGCTTGGCAGCCGAGCTCGAGCTCGCCCAACAGGCTGCAGAGCAATACGGGGTGCAGTTTGAGCAGCTCAGCCCTCAAAATGTCCAAGCGCTCGAGCCGCACCTCAATAGCAGCCCCTTTGTGGGGGCCATCCATTGGCGCAACTCATGGCTTGTCACTGACCCGGGGGAGCTTGTAGCGCGCTATGCCCAAAACTTTATTGCCCAAGGTGGGTGCTTTGAGCGTAAACGTGTCACCCAACTGCGTGCACATAATGGCCATTGGCAGGTGGTATGCGGCACACAAAGCTTTCAAAGCGAGCATATTGTGGTCGCCGCTGGCCCTTGGTCGATGAAATTACTCAAACCCTTGGGCTATCGCTACCCCTTATTTCCAAAGCGGGGTTACCATTGGCATTATCAGCCTTCTGTACCCAATACCTTGCAGCACAGTGTTTTTGATGCAGATAATGGCTATTTGCTTGGCCCCATGAACAAGGGCATTCGTTTGACCACAGGGGCCGAGATGACGTCACTATATGGCCCACTCAAGGCCGGGCAAATCCAACTGTGCGAGCGCATTGCCCGTGATATTTTGCCCTTTGGTAAAGCCATCGAGCCCCAGCCTTGGTTTGGTTCGCGCCCCTGTCTACCCGATATGAAGCCTATTATCGGGCCCGCCCCCAAACATAAACACCTATGGCTTGCCTTTGGCCATGCGCATCAGGGGTTTACACTTGGGCCAACCACTGGCCGCTTGCTTGCCGAGATGCTTTACCAACAGCCCACCTTTGTTGATCCCACCCCTTTTAGGGCCGAGCGCTTTACTGGTTGCGGCCCATTCAATTGCTAAATTGTTAAAATAAACAGGGCTTTGGGCATCGGCCACGCTTTCTTTATAATGAAACCGTTTTAATCAATTATTGGTCATCAATCACATGCAGGATACTTACCAACCTCACGAAATCGAACGTACCGCCCAAGAACAATGGGAGGCAGATGATGTTTATCGGGTGTACGAAAATGCCACCCAAGACGATGGCACACCAAAGCCCAAATTTTATGCTTGCTCAATGCTGCCCTACCCGAGTGGCAAACTGCATATGGGCCACGTGCGCAATTACACCATCAATGACATGATGACCCGCCACCTACGTTTGCGTGGGTATAACGTTTTGATGCCAATGGGTTGGGATGCCTTTGGCATGCCTGCCGAAAATGCCGCCTTACAATCTAAGCTGCCCCCTGCCAAATGGACATACGACAACATCGCCTACATGAAAAAACAAATGAAGGCGATGGGCCTAGCCATTGACTGGTCGCGCGAGGTCAATGCCTGTGATCCCAATTATTACAAATGGAATCAGTGGTTCTTTTTACGCATGCTCAAAGCGGGCATTGCCTACCGCAAAACCCAGGTCGTTAACTGGGACCCTGTTGATCAAACTGTTTTGGCCAATGAGCAGGTCATAGATGGTCGGGGTTGGCGCTCGGGCGCTTTGGTCGAAAAGCGCGAGATCCCCGGCTACTATTTAGCCATTACTCGTTATGCTGACGAGCTCTTAGACAAGGTCAAAAATGATCTCCCCGGCTGGCCCGAGCGCGTACGCACCATGCAAGAGCACTGGATAGGCAAAAGCTATGGCCTACGATTTGCCTTCCCGCACCAAATCAAAAACAAACAGGGCGAGCTCATACAAGATGGCAAGCTATATGTTTTTACCACCCGTGCAGATACGATCATGGGGGTTACCTTTTGTGCCGTCGCTCCCGAGCACCCCTTGGCCGAGCACGCTGCTCAAGACAACCCCAAGCTAAAAGAGTTTATTGCCGCAAGCAAAAAAGGGGGGCAGTCTGAGGCCGACCTCGCCACCCGTGACAAAGAGGGGATGCCCACTGGCCTAACGGTCACGCACCCCATCAGTGGGGCCGAGGTCCCAGTCTGGGTAGGTAACTATGTGCTCATGAGCTATGGTGATGGCGCCGTAATGGGTGTACCGGCACATGATGAGCGTGATTTTGAGTTTGCGCTCAAATATCAGCTACCTATCAAGCAGGTTATTGACGTCAATGGGCATAGCTTTTCTGACCAACAGTGGGCAGATTGGTATGCCAACGAAAACGATGGGGTATTGATTCATTCTGGTGTCTATGATGGCCTGAGTAGCCCTGATGCGCGACAGCGCATCGCTGATGATATCCAAGAAAAAGGCTTGGGCAAGCAGCAAACCACCTATCGTCTACGCGATTGGGGGATCTCACGGCAGCGCTATTGGGGTACCCCTATCCCTATTATTCACTGTCCTGATTGTGGTCCGGTGCCTGTACCCGAAAAAGACCTTCCTGTTGTTCTACCCGAGCACCTCATACCCGATGGCACAGGCAACCCATTGGCCCAAGACCAAGACTTTTTAAACTGCGCGTGCCCAAGCTGCGGCCAAGCAGCACAACGCGAAACCGATACCATGGACACCTTTATCGACTCGTCTTGGTATTTTATGCGCTATACCTGCCCAGACAACAATGAGGCCATGGTCGATGAGCGCAACGACTATTGGATGCCTATGGATCAATACATAGGCGGCATTGAGCATGCGGTATTGCATTTGCTCTATGCACGTTTTTGGACCAAAGTTATGCGTGATATGGGCCTGCTTTCCTTTGATGAGCCCTTTACCCGCTTGCTCACCCAGGGCATGGTACTTAACCATATATATTCGCGCCGCAATGAGCGCGGCGGGCGCGAATATTACGCCCCTAGCGAGGTCAAAAACACCTACGACGAGCAAGGCAATATCATTGGCGCGATTTTAAAGGCCGATGGCAAACCTGTTGACTACGAGGGCATCGGTACGATGTCCAAATCAAAAAACAACGGGGTTGATCCGCAGGCCATCATCGACCAGCAGGGTGCCGATACCGCGCGTTTATTTATCATGTTTGCCAGCCCACCCGAACAAACATTAGAGTGGTCAAATACCGGTATTGACGGTGCGCACCGCTTTTTGCGCCGCCTGTGGGCCTATGGCTATAAACAGCAAGGCAAAATTCAACAAGGCAGCCAACTACAACTTAGCGACTACCCCGAGCTTGACGAGGCCACCAAGGGCATGCGCCGCGAAATACACGCTTTGCTCAAACAGGCCGACTATGACTATCAACGCATCCAATACAACACGGTGGTCTCGGGTTGTATGAAAATGCTCAACACCCTCGAGCATGCCCAACTACCTGACACCGAGGCTGCCACCGCAGCCCAAGCCGAGTGCCTGTCGATACTGTTACGCGTGTTGTACCCGGTTGTCCCCCACATTTGCTGGACCTTATGGCGAACACTAGGCTTTAGCGACAGCTTTGGCGACCTGCTCGATGCCCCATGGCCCGAGGTTGACGAGGCCGCCCTTATCGCTGACGAGGTTGAGCTCACCTTGCAGGTCAACGGCCGTGTACGGGGCCATATACAGGTCGCGCATGATGCCGACAAAGAGACTATCGAGGCCACTGCCACCGCACACGAGGCCGTAGCGCGTCATCTTGATGGGCGACCCGTCAAGCGCATCATTATTGTACCTGGCCGTTTGGTCAACGTCGTAGGCTAACTATGTCACAACCCACCCATGCATTGCCTGTGTCAACACCGACTGACACCACACCACAACATGCCCTGCAGCAGTTTATGGCAGCCCGTACTTGGTCGTTTAACTGGGGCAACAGCCGGGGCAATATCAATACCGCCAGACTACTGCTTTGTGGGGTGCTCATCATGGCATTATTGGCATTGCATGGCTGTGGCTTTCGTCTGCAGGGGCCCAGCCCCCTGCCCTTTGATACGCTCTACACCAATATCAGCCTCAACTCATCTTTTGGGGCACAATTAGAGCGCATCTTAAAGGCCAACACAGCGGGCCTGCAATTTTATTCCGAGCGCGACCAAGCACAGGCCGCGCTCATCGAGCTTGAAAATAGCCGACGCACACGCGAGGTCGCCTTAGACCCCCAAGGTAATGTCGAGGAATATCAACTCAATCTGCACTTTAGCTTTGAGCTTTTAGACAAGGCCGGGCGCAAGGTATTACCGCCCACCTCTTTGATGGTCACGCGCTATTTGCCCAATGACCCTGATGCCACCCAAGCCAAAGAAAGCGAGCGGGACAGCCTTTATGCCTCGATGGAAGAAGAGCTTATCGAGCGCATTGCCCGTCGTCTTACTGCCCCTGATGTGCGCAGCCGTTTTGATGAGCTGGCCAGCCAACCTGATACACCTGACGAGCCGACGCCCGATGTGCCATTGCCCCAAGACTCAAGACAAACCGAGGAGGAAATCCTACCTCTATTTGATTTCTAAGCAGATTCCCCAGCAGATTTTCTGGCAGTTACTATGGCTAAACGTTTTCATGCCGAGCAGTGGCAGCAACAGGCTCAGCAACTAAAAAAACTGGCCCCACTGTATGTCGTGAGTGGCAACGAGCCCCTATTACATACCGAGGCCTGCGATGCCCTGCGACAGGCTGCACAACGACTGGGCTACGATGAGCGGCAACGCATTGACCTTGATGCCCAAGCAGACTTTAGCTCGGTGTTTGAGGCCTGCCAAAGCCAATCTCTTTTTGGCGGCCAGCGGCTGGTCGAGCTCGTTTTACCTACTGGCCGACCGGGGCGTTCCGGTGGCGAGTGCTTTACCCAGCTTGGCCCTTTGCTCAAAGGGCGCACGGATATTAGTGTCTTGGTACAGCTGCCCTACCTCAACCAAAGCCAACGAAAAAGCAAATGGGCCCAAGCCTTAGACAAGCATGCCGTTTGGATCAATGCCCCCCAAGTCTCGCGTCAACAACTGCCTGAGTGGATACGCTCAAGACTTGCCCAACAGCAGCAAAGCTGTGCCGATACCACAGCCCAATGGCTAAGTGATCAAGTCGAGGGGCATTTATTGGCTGCCCACCAAGAAATACTTAAGCTAGGCTTACTTTATGCACCCGGTAACCTCAGCTTAGAGCAGGTACAAGAGGCAGTTTTAAATGTGGCCCGTTACAATGTATTTGATCTGCGCGAGGCATTACTTGGCGGCGATAGCATCCGCGCCTTGCGTATCGTTCATGGGCTGCAAGCCGAAGGTGAGCCTTTACCTTTGGTGTTATGGGTCATCAGCGAAGAGGTCCGCCTACTTGCCGAGCTCAGTGCGCGTCAACAGGCTGGTCAAAGCGACCAAGCAGTACTAAGACGTTATCGGGTATTTGGTGCCCGCCAATCACTTTTACAGCGGGCACTGCAGCGCGCCCCGGCCCAACTCTGGACGCAAAGTGTTAAGCACGCCTATGATATTGATCAGGCCATCAAGGGTTACCCAGTTGCGCAACGATTAGAAAACCCTTGGGCCGAAATCCAACGCCTTTGTGCACGCATCGCGCAAGCTACTGCCTAAGCAGCCTCACCAAAACAAGCACACGACAACCTACAAATAACCTTTGTTTTCTATTCTGGATGGACAAACAATGACTACCACAGACACACAACTTGATACCCTTGCTCTCATGCAAGATATTGGCCAAAAGGCCAAAGCCGCTGCGCGTGTATTGCGCAATGCTTCCGATGCACAAAAGTCTTTGGCCCTTAGAAAAATGGCCGATGGGTTGCTCGCCGCTAAAGACACACTGATTGCTGCCAACCAACGTGACCTCGAGGCGGCCAAAGAAAAACAACTTGCCGAAGCATTGGTTGACCGCCTAACCATCAGCGAAACCACCATCGAAAATATGGCCACTGGGCTCCGGCAGATTGCTGATATGCCCGACCCCGTAGGCAAACGCAGCGAAACCATCATTCGCCCAAACGGCATGATGGTGGCCAAAATGCGCGTACCCATTGGGGTGATCGGCATTATTTATGAGTCGCGTCCCAATGTCACCATCGATGCCGCGGCCCTATGTATTAAATCGGGTAATGCCACCATTTTGCGTGGTGGTAGCGAGGCCTTTCATTCGAATCAGGCCTTAGGGCAGGTAATTCTCGAGGGTTTGCTTGCAGCCAAGCTGCCTGCCGAGACAGTGCAGATCGTGCCCACCACTGATCGCGATGCCGTCGGCGCACTGGTCACCCTCACTGATTATGTAGATGTTATTGTGCCCCGAGGTGGCAAGGGCCTAATCGAGCGCCTCACCAAAGAGGCCAGTGTTCCTCTGATTAAGCATTTAGATGGCAACTGTCACCTTTATGTTGACAAAGACGCTGATTTGGCCAAAGCCCATACCGTGGCTGTCAATGCCAAAACCTATCGCTACGGCATTTGTGGCACGATGGAGACTTTATTAGTGCATCACGAAATTGCCCCAGCCTTTTTGCCTGACTTCTGTGCGGAGCTCAACCAAAAAGGGGTCGAACTACGTGGGTGCGCCCGTACCCGCGAGCTCGTTGACGAGGTCAACCCGGCCACCGACCAAGACTGGGCGACCGAATACCTCGCCCCCATTTTGGCTATACGAATTGTTGACTCAACTGATGAGGCCATTGAGCATATTGCCCAGTACAGCTCAGAGCACACCGAGTCTATAGTGACTGAAAACCTCAGCACAGCGTTACGCTTTCAAAAAGAGGTCGATTCAAGCTCGGTCTACGTCAACCTACCCACCTGCTTTGCTGATGGCTTCGAGTACGGCCTAGGTGCCGAAATCGGCATCTCTACCAACCGTCTTCATGCCCGTGGCCCGGTAGGCCTCGAGGGTCTGACCACCGAAAAGTGGGTGCTCACCGGTAATGGCCAAATCCGAGGTCAATAGCAATGGGCTTTTTATGGGTTAAGTTATTTCATATTTTGCTCGTTATTGCATGGTTTGCGGGGCTTTTTTATCTGCCCCGCATCTATGTCAACCTAGCGCAAAACAAGGCCGACCCCCAGGCCCAAACCCTTTTAAACGGTATGGCCTATAGACTGTATCGTTTTATGTTCCCTCTGGCAGTACTCGCCGTGCTGACTGGTTTGGGCTTATATTTATACTATGGCATAGGTATGGGCATGGGCTGGATACATGCCAAAATACTGCTCGTGCTGTTCTTGATTATTTACCATTGGGTGTGTGGGCGATACCTCAAACGCTTTCAAAACAACCAGCCCACCCCTAGCCATGTGTTTTTCCGCTGGTTTAATGAAATCCCCGTGGTGATTTTGTTTGCTGTCCTCTATCTGGTTATTTTCAAACCCTTTTAGTTTGGTTGCATCTTTTTCGCCCCTTTGATTGTTGGGCATCCTACCTAAGCCTTTAGAACTTATAGTCCTTTATGTCTTCTGACTCTAAAAAAACTCTCAGTCTGCCACGCAAATCATCAGCTGATGACTCAACCAGCGATGAGGCCACGCCTATAGCACGGCGTTCGGGGGCGCGATCGGTGCGGGCACAGGCGCGCAAGCGCAGGCGGCAACCATCACAGCCACGCCCTACCGCCAAAACCACCCGTGGGCAAACCCCACATAGTGGCACCCCAGTGGTGCATAAGCGTGCGCGTACCAAAACCGCGCCCACAACTCAAGCCACAACCCAAGCTCCAAAAAGCAAAAAGCAAAACCTATTTTTTGTTTTTGCACCCTGCCCCCAAGGCTTAGAAGAGGTGCTTGAGCAAGAGTTACAGCAGCTAGGCTTCAAGGTACTCGAGCGCGGGCGCGCCGGCTGTCGCTTTGAAACCGACTGGGTTGGCATCCTTCGGGCCAATCTGTATTCACGAATTGCCACCCGTATTTTGGTGCAGTTGACGCAGGCGCCAGTACGCACCCCCGACGATGTCTATGCACTGGCCTACGATACCGAGTGGGAAAAGTGGTTTGGCCCGCGCGATAGTCTCCGTGTTGATACCTCAGCACTGCGTAGCCCCATGCAAAGCTTGCAATATTGCAACCTACGGGTCAAAGACGCGATTTGCGATCGCCTGCGTGCACGCGAAGGGGCACGACCCGACGTCGACACGGTGCGCCCCGATGCCAAAGTACATTTATTCCTCGACGAGAGCTCGGCAACATTGTATTTAGACAGCAGTGGTGAGTCTTTATTCAAACGCGGCTGGCGCAAACAAAAGGGGGCTGCACCCTTGCGTGAAAACCTGGCAGCAGGCCTACTTGCCCTCGCTGGCTGGCAGCCTAACCAACCCCTGATCGACCCCTTTTGCGGGAGCGGCACCATACTGATAGAGGCCGCCTGGATGGCCCTCAATGCCCCGCCAGGTCTGCATCGACCCTTTCATTTTGAACGCTTACGTAACCACAACCCACGTATTTGGAATCAACTCAAAGACAAGGCTCGTAGCGAGATCTTGCCCACCCTTGATACCCCCCTCATTGGTGCGGATATCGATGCCCAAGCCATTGAGCAGGCCAAAGAAAATCTACACTTAGCCAAACTCGGGGCGGGTAACATTGAGTTTAGGCACGCCAATGCTCTAGAGGTACTGCCCACCGCACAGCCCGGCTTTATTGTGACCAACCCCCCTTATGGCGAGCGCTTAGACGAGCAGCTGCAAAGCTTCTGGTTTGATTGGTCTGCCCATCTTAAAAGCCATTACGATGGCTGGAATGTCAATCTGATCAGCAGCGATCTTGATCTACCCGGCCACTTGCGCCTCAAGGCCAACCGTCGCTTTCCTGTATTTAATGGGCCATTAGACTGCCGTCTCTTTCAGTTTGAAATACAAGGCCGTGACAGCTAAATGCTTAGCATACTCGGCGCTACAACGAGCAAATGAAATGAAGATTAAGGGCGAAATATATCTTGCCAAGACCTAGGGTTTTCCCTTATAATAAATACAACCCTAGGGGCGCAGCACCACAGCAACTATCAGGCATTACCTCTTGGTAGCAGGCTGGCTGCAGCGAGTTTCGCTAAAGTTTTCATTTAATCTCCTCTATATGTTTATACGGTTCCTGGCGGAACCGTTTTTTTTTGTGGTGTTTGGTTTCCCCGCACCCGACCATGGCTTATAATTTGCGCCTATGCAAAAAAATCAATACATCACCCCTAGCCGCTGGCGTCGCTTTGCCTGCATGGTTTATGATGGCATGCTGCTTTTTGGCCTTGTTTTTATTGCCGGTTTACTCTTTGATGTGCTTACAGACAGCCGCCATGCCCTGCAGTTGCGCGCTTGGCGGCAATTATTTTTATTTGTATTGATTAGCTTGTATTTTTTGAGCGCTTGGCTAAAGGGCGGGCAGACTTTGGCAATGAAAACTTGGCATATACGTTTGCAGCCTATATGGTCCGGCCCACTTAGCCTAAGACGGGCGTTATTGCGCTATGTATTGATGTGGGTTTTCCCACTGCTAACCGCCCTGATCATAGAGATTGCCGCCAAATACACAGGGCAACCTGGCCTAAGCATACTTATTGTTTTTGCCCCTTTTAGTAATTTTATTTATACCTGGCTCGACCCTGACAAACAATTTATGCACGATCGCCTCTGCGCCACGCGTTTGGTTAGCTCAAAACCCTCACCTGATAAATAGATATATTGGCCATGACCAACCAGTTAAACAAATACCTTTTTACCGATCAACTCACCCGTGTACAAACTGTAGAGCTCACCACAGCTTGGCAAAAAGCACTAGAACACAACCAATACCCCCAAGCAGTGCGTATTTTATTGGGCGAACTCACCGCAGCAGCGGTGTTGCTCGCTGCCAACCTAAAAATGCAGGGCTCACTTATATTGCAAGCCCAGGGCGATGGGCCAGTGCGCTTATTGGTAGTTGAGTGCACCTCTGAACTACAAATACGGGCCACCGTTAGCCTTGATGAAGAGGCCGACCCAGACCTGCAAGGCGGGTTACAAAGTTTGCTCAACGCCCAAGGCACTGGCCGCTTGGTGACTATCCTTGACCCCAAAGATAAAAAGGCCTTTAAGCCCTATCAGGGTATTGTGCCCTTAGAGGGCGAGACAGTGACCGAGGTCTTAGAAAACTATATGCAGCACTCTGAGCAGCTCGACACACGTCTGTGCTTAGCAGCCAATGACGAGCGTGCTGCGGGCATGCTTTTGCAGCGCCTACCAGCTCAAGGCCAACAACCAACTGCGGCGTGCGACAACACTGAGGACAGCTGGGCCCGTAATGCACCTATATTTGCTACCTTGCAAGCCCAAGAGCTCTTAAACCTAAGCAGTGCTGAGCTCATCAAACGGCTTTTTTGGCAAGAAGACCTCATACAGCTACCTACCCAGCCCGTGCAGTGGCATTGCCCCTGCACCCGCCAACGTGTCGCCAAGATGCTCGAAATGCTTGGCCAAGATGAGGTCCAAAGCATTTTGCAGGAGCAAGGCAATGTCGAGGTGGCCTGCCAATTTTGCGGCCAACCATACGTGTTTGATGTGGTCGACTGCGCCCAGCTATTTCAGCCTGGCAGTGCCGATGCAGCCTCTAGACATTTGCACTAGGTTGACCTTTGCGGGCAAACAAACTGTGCCCAAATTACCCTAGCTTATTGTTTGCAAATCACTTTTCGCATACCTAAAACAGACAATAATAACTAGATGAGCTTTATTAATCATTTAGTTTCTTTTGTCTTTGGGTATGCATTATGTTTGTTCCGGCATTATTTGTTTTAGGCAGCTTATTTACTACCTTTGCGATTGGGCTTGATGCGGCTTTATATTTACTTCAACGTCATCAGCTTAGCCATGCGCTATTAGACACGGTGCGCGCACACACGCGCCAACATATGCAGCCCGAGCAGTTTGCTCAGCAGTTGCGCTTTGAGATAGAAAAAATCCGCCTCCCCCTGCCTTTGGGTTGGCCGCACAGCTGGCACGCTGAGCAACACCGGCCCACAGATGCTGACTTTATGCGCTTTAGGGACCCCCACCTCGAGGGCCAACTACAGTGGCCACACCCCACCATCAACAACCGTTATCAGGCGCAGCAACATAGTATTTTTAGCGCCCGCACACAGCAAGCACGGCAAACTGATGCACACAATCTCGGCCCATTGGCAGCCTCGACCTCGCTGTCCGCAACGCGTACCCCTCCCCCAACCTTAGCAACTGATGCGGCCCAAAACATTTTTGCTGCCAATACTTTGCAGCTACGCTTTAGCTATGCCTTTAGGCCGACCAACCCCATTGTGCGCCCTGTGTTGCGTGCGCTTACCAACTGGGTGCGCCACCCTTATAGTCAAAAGCTTTTTGCCCAAGGCCTACTACCCATTGTGATAGAGCTCGAACACCCCTACGCCTCGCACCCGGTGGCATGGCCCGAACAACCTGGCATCCCGTACTACCGATTGTCCACAAAAGATCAGCAATGGCACAAAACCCAAACTGCTGACTATCAGCCCATGCCCCAATTGCCGCCTCGGCAAGATAAGCCCGACATTGACTCGGGCGATAACCCCAACACAGCAGACGCCCCCCATCACGGTCTTGATGAGTTTGTCACCCAACCTATAAGTGATACAGAGTCAACCAATACTACAGGTGCACAACCCGCTGACCAAATACCGTGGGATCCAAACAGAAACCATGAAGGGGAATGGGACTGCGACCACCCTAATTGTTGTTTGTTATAAATCAGCCTCAGTGCCGTTATTGTTCAGTTTTGTTCTCTTTGGCACTTTTTGGCACTTTTTGCAATAATTTGGGCTGCTTGCTAATGATTAAAGTAGTTTGATGCTAACCAGCTGCCCCGCAGACATTTGGGCAACATTTAGGCTATGTTTAGGCGACGTTTAGACTATGTTTGGCCGGCATTGGGACGACGTTTGGACTATGTTTGGGCTATTTTGTCGCCGGCACTATACGCACAAAGATCTCATCGTCACGAATCATGCCTAAGTCGGCACGGGCGCGCTCCTCGATGGCCTGAGCCCCAGCAGCACCGGCCTTGAGCTCATCGACCTCGGCCTGCAAGGCCTCGTTGCGCGCCTGCAGCACTTGATTGATCTCTTGTTGCTCTGCCAATTGGCTTTCTAGCAAGACCACCCGTGGGCGGCCACTATCACTAAACCAGAATGAATACTGTAGTGTCAGAGCCACCAAAACTAAAATCAGCAAAAGCAAACGCATAAGCTGCCAACAGGCCTAGCATGAGCAAGGCCTGCTATCCGTAGGTTTAGCGATATAAATTATAAAATGCCGACCGCCCCGCATAAGAGGCCACATCGGCTAACTCTTCCTCGATACGCAAGAGCTGATTATATTTAGCCATACGATCAGAGCGAGAAAGCGAGCCGGTTTTGATTTGCATGGCATTGGTGGCCACAGCAATATCGGCAATACTGGCATCTTCGGTCTCGCCAGAACGGTGCGAAATCACCGCGGTGTAACCATGGCGCTTGGCCATTTCGATGGCGGCAAAGGTCTCGGTAAGGGTACCGATCTGATTGATCTTAATCAGTATAGAGTTACCTACCCGCTCTTGTATGCCTCGGCGTAAGATCTCGGTATTGGTGACAAATAGATCATCGCCTACCAACTGCACCTTGTGGCCCAAACGCTCGGTAAGATGCTTCCAACCGGCCCAATCATCCTCGGCCATACCATCCTCGATCGAGATAATGGGGTATTTGTCACACCAGGTTTCAAGCAAATAAGTAAGCTCTTCGGCATCTAAGACCAAATCGCCCTCGCCGGCTAAATGGTATTTGCCATCGCGGTAAAACTCGGTGCTGGCACAATCTAAGGCCAAAGCTATTTGCGCACCAGCCTCGTAGCCTGCTGCATCAATGGCCTGCAGAATTAATTGCAGGGCCGCCTCATGGTTTTCTATGCTCGGGGCAAAGCCACCCTCGTCACCCACAGCTGTTGACAAGCCGCGCTGCTGCAAAATGTCATTGAGGGCGTGAAATACCTCAGCCCCCATACGCAGCGCCGTACTAAAACTGTCGGCCTGCAAGGGCACTATCATAAACTCTTGCATATCGAGGTTGTTGTTGGCGTGGGCACCACCGTTGATGACATTCATCATGGGCACCGGCAATTGCATTGCACCACTGCCACCAAAATATCTGTATAAAGACAGCCCACAATCATCTGCTGCTGCTCGCGCAACCGCCATACTGGCCGCTAATATGGCATTGGCCCCCAACCGGCTTTTATCAGCCGTGCCATCTAGCTCTAAAAGCACCTTGTCTATAAAGCACTGCTCTTGGGCATCTAAACCCATCAAGGCCTCAGAAATATCGGTATTAACGTGCTCGACTGCACGCAATACCCCTTTGCCCAAATATCGGGCATTATCACCGTCGCGTAACTCAACGGCCTCGCGGGCACCCGTAGATGCCCCTGATGGCACCGATGCCCGCCCCATTGCACCTGACTCTAAGAGCACATCACACTCTACAGTGGGGTTGCCCCGTGAATCTAAAATCTCGCGACCTACGATATCGACGATTGCACTCATGTTGGTATGTTCCTGCTGCTCGCATTAATGCAAGACCCTATCGCCTTGCTAGTTAAAACAAAAAAGACTAGAAAAAACTGCTACAACGGGCCGTGTGACTGCTATTACCTAACTAAAATGGCTCGGATAATCTGCCCCAGAGCCATTAGACTAGTCGGCCAACAACTCAATACAAAGCAGCCTAAAAGCATGTAACCTACTAGGCTGCAACCAACCCAACTACCAGCCTAAAACCGCTCTATCATCAGCCTTGGCCGCCTCATCAATGGCTTTTAAGCCTTGTAACAAGACGCGCATATGCTCTAAGGGCACTGCGTTGGGCCCATCAGACAAGGCCTCGGCTGGGTTGGGGTGGGTTTCCATAAACAAGCCTGCTATGCCCACTGCAACCGCTGCGCGTGCCAATACCGGGACAAACTCGCTTTGCCCGCCTGAACGGCCGCCCAACCCACCTGGCTGCTGCACAGAATGAGTGGCATCAAACACCACAGGGCAATTGGTATCACGCATAATTGCGAGCGAACGCATATCAGAGACTAAATTGTTGTAGCCAAACATGACGCCGCGCTCGCAAGCTAAAATAGTCTCGCCGTCGCCCCCGGCCTCGATTGCGGCAGCACGGGCCTTTTCCACCACATGTACCATCTCGTAAGGGCTTAAAAACTGACCTTTTTTGATATTAACGGGCTTGAGTGTCGCTGCAACTGCCTGAATAAAATCAGTTTGGCGGCACAAAAATGCTGGGGTCTGCAGTACATCGACTGCAGCTGCGACCTCATCTATTTGGTCTTTTTCGTGCACATCAGTTAAAACGGCCACCCCAAGCTCGTTACGTATATCATCGAGTATCTGCAGCCCCTCGTCCATACCTGGGCCGCGATATGAGGCAATAGAACTGCGATTGGCCTTATCAAAAGAGCTTTTATAAATAAAAGGTATATCGAGCTCGCGGGTGATCTCTTGGAGCTTGCCCGCCGTATCAAAGGCCATTTGGCGCGACTCAATAACACATGGCCCAGCAATAAGAAAAAACGGGTGCTCTAAACCAACAGGGAAACCACAAAGAATCATGATTGACTCCTAAGATGCCTTTTGGCCTTGGGGAAGGGCGCCAGCCTGATGGGCCAAAGCGGCATGAATAAAGCTAATAAATAGTGGGTGCCCCGCGCGCGGTGTAGAAGTAAACTCGGGATGAAATTGCACCCCTAAAAACCAAGGGTGCTCGGGGAGCTCCATAATCTCGGGGAGCTTTTCATTGGGCGTGCGCGCGCTAATCACTAGCCCTGCCTTTTCGAGACGGGGCACATAAACGTTATTGACCTCGTAACGATGACGGTGGCGCTCATTAACCGTATCCCCATATATTTGGTGGGCCAATGTACCGTCTTTGACTGGGCAACGCTGGGCGCCTTTGCGCATGCTGCCACCGAGGTCGTCATGCTCGCCGCGTCTCTCGATGCGGCCCTCGCGATCGTGCCACTCGGTAATTAAAGCAACCACGGGATGCGCCGCTGAGGGGTCAAACTCAGTACTATTGGCCCCACCCAAACCTGCCACATGTCGTGCAAACTCGACCACTGCCAACTGCATGCCCAAGCAAATACCCAAAAAAGGTACCTGCTGCTCGCGTGCATAGCGAATAGCTTTGATCTTGCCCTCGACCCCGCGCTTGCCAAAACCACCTGGGACAATAATGGCATCATAAGCGGATAATTGCTCGGTGCCCTCGCTTTCGAGATCCTCAGAGTCTATGTAATCAATATCTATTTGTGTACGCGTATGAATGCCTGCATGTACTAAGGCCTCAGTCAGCGACTTGTATGACTCAGTCAGCTCGACATACTTGCCCACCATGGCAATGCGCAATTTGTGCTCGGGGTTTTCTAAAGCAAAGACCAAATCGTCCCACATACTCAGATCGGCCGGCGGAGGGCTTAATTGCAGGGCATCACAAACCAAATCATCTAGGTTTTGCCCATGGAGCATTGCCGGGATTTTATATATAGTGTCGGCATCCCACATCGAGATAACCGCCTGCAAGGGCACATTAGAAAATAAAGAAATCTTGGCGCGCTCTTCTTCGGGGATCTCGCGATCGGCCCGACATAAAAGCACATCAGGGTACAGACCAATCTCGCGCAACTTTTGTACTGAGTGCTGGGTGGGCTTGGTCTTGAGCTCGCCCGCCGAGGCAATAAAGGGCACTAAAGTCAGGTGCACCAAAGCTGTATTACCGCGCCCTAAGCGCAGGCTCATCTGCCGAATCGACTCGAGAAAAGGCAGTGACTCGATATCACCAACCGTGCCCCCGATCTCAACGATGGCCACATCGGCCTGACCATCGTAGGCGGCCTTGGCCCCACGGGCGATAAAGTCTTGGATCTCGTTAGTAATATGCGGGATCACCTGCACAGTCTTGCCCAGATAATCGCCGCGGCGCTCTTTGCGCAAGACAGACTCGTAAATTTGGCCCGTGGTAAAGTTGTTGACCTTGAGCATGCGGGTCGAAATAAACCGCTCGTAATGGCCCAGGTCGAGATCAGTCTCGGCCCCATCCTCGGTGACAAATACCTCACCGTGCTGAAAAGGGCTCATGGTGCCTGGGTCAACATTAATATAAGGGTCGAGCTTGAGCATGGTCACCTTTAGCCCACGCGACTCGAGCAAAGCAGCTAATGATGCTGCTGCAATTCCTTTTCCGAGGGAAGATACCACCCCCCCCGTAACAAAAACATATTTGGTGGTCATTATGAGATCGCCCAACCTTTAGTTTGGGTGTTGGCAAAGAGTAAAATTATAACCGCTAGGATTAATTTGCATAGCGAATGCATACGGGTAAACCCTATTTGAATAAACGCCCCCACTAAACTGCCTCGGTACGTGTTAACAGCCATTGTAAAGCATCTTTTTCGAGGTGCGGGGCCAATGCTTGGCGCACCTGCTGATGGTATTGATTTAACCACTGACGCTCGTGGGCAGCAAGCAATGACACCTCTATACAGCGCGTATCAATGGGGCATAAGGTTAGGGTTTCAAAACAATAAAAAGTACCAAAGGCATTTTGCTCGGCAGCCTGGGTCAAGATGAGGTTTTCTATGCGCACCCCCCACTGACCATCGCGGTACACAGCGGGCTCATTAGAGGTCACCATCCCTGGCACTAGGGGTACCATCGCGCGCCCAGGGCGTAGACGCCACGAAATATTTTGTGGGCCCTCGTGCACATTTAAAAAGTAGCCCACCCCGTGCCCAGTGCCGTGCCCATAATCAAGATGGGCCTGCCAAAGCGGCATACGGGCAATGGCATCGAGGTGCTGCCCGCTCACGCCATGGGGGAAAACAGCCTGTGACAAAGCGATCATGGCCTGTAGCACCACTGTGCAATCTTGCTTTTGGGCCGCGCTTAATTGCCCAACTGGGGTCATACGCGTAATGTCAGTCGTACCACCCAAATACTGCCCACCCGAATCAATAAGCAATAGCCCATCACCCTCTATGGTGCTGTATTGCTCGGCAGTGGCTTGATAATGCGGCATGGCACCATTGGCATTAAAACCGGCAATAGTCGCAAAACTTGGGCTGACAAAATGCGGGCGGCGCGCGCGTGCAGCGGTTAGCTGCTGATCGACCTCGAGCTCGGTAATCGGGCGCTCAGCAATAGTGCGATCAAACCATGCGTAAAACTCGCATAATGCGATGCCGTCTTGGACCATGACCTGCCGTATCTGCTCTTGCTCATGCGCGTTTTTGCTGGCCTTGAGCAAAGTGCTGGGGTTGGCCTGCCTTTGCCAGCTAAGATGTTGGGCCGACATTAGCACCCCAGCTGTAACTGCATTGGGGTCAAATAGCAGCGTCGCCTCAACAGACAGGCCTGCCAAATGCTCGCCCAATTGCTCGTAGGCCACCACCTGTACCCCATCATCTAGCAAAGCCTGTTGCAATGACGCATCAAGCTTGCGTGGGTCAACAAATAAATAAGCCTGCTCATGGCCGACTAATAAATGCGCCAAAAAAACAGGGTTGTACGCTACATCGGCCCCGCGCAACCCCAACAGCCAAGCAATATCATCCAAACTAGAGAGCAAGTGCCAAGCCGCGCCACGACTATCCATCTGCTGCCTAATAGTGGACAGGTTTTCTGCCCGGGTGCGCCCTAAAAATGGGGGCTCATGGGCATAAATTGCCGCCTGCGGCAAAGCTGGCCGCTGAGCCCATAAAGCATCGATTAATAGGTCTTGGGCCTGTATGCACCAGCTATTTTGCTGTGCCAAGGCCTGCCACGACTCAAAGCTTGACTGCGGCATCACTTGCGCATCAAGGCATAGTACTGCACCGGTAGACAAATGCTGCTGTAAAAAGGTCTCGGGATCGGGCACCTGCTCGGCACCCTGCCTCATAAGGGTAATGCCTGTGTTGGCTAGCTCTTGGCTTGCCTGAGCCCAGTAGCGACTATCAGTCCATAAGGCCGCCTCGTGTTGTGTCAACAACAAGGTTGCAGCCGACCCAGTAAAACCACTTAACCACACGCGGCTTTGCCAATGCTCGGGTAAATACTCAGATAAATGGGGGTCAGAGCTAAGCACCAAATAGGCATCTATTTGGTTGGCAGACATAAGCGTGCGCAACGCACTTAATCTTGAAGGGATATCAATACTAGCCATAGAGCATGCACATAAAGTTTATATTGAGGCAACTATAAGCAACAACGCCCGTCTTCACAAAGAAAACGGGCGTCTAACTGCTAGCTATGTGGCCAGACAACTAGGGCATTAGGCACTAGCTGTGATGGCACTCAGGTCAAGCTTGGCAGCAGTCTTTTCTTTGACCTCATCAATGGTAACACCTGGGGCGAGCTCGGTAACCCGAAGACCATTGTCAGTAACCTCAAATACACCAAGGTCAGTGACAATAATGTCAACCACCCCTACACCGGTTAAGGGTAAGGTGCACTCGGGTAGTAGTTTGAGCTCGAAACCGCCGTCTTTTTTCTTGACGACGTGGTCCATCAGCACGACAACGCGCTCGACACCAGCG
>Ga0209487_1000140_pt1 | contig 66483 bp, 64 predicted proteins | sample Poulit2012_FD_187524 | JGI IMG/M metagenome (GOLD analysis project Ga0209487, IMG submission 187524) | Agricultural soil microbial communities from Georgia to study Nitrogen management - Poultry litter 2012 (SPAdes) (version 2) | ecosystem: Environmental > Terrestrial > Soil > Agricultural land...
CGAAAGAACTTTCAGTTGAAAATCAGCAAACGAAAAACCTAAGTATTTATCCCAATCCTACTACGGGTATGTTAAATATTTCAGGAGAAATCAATTTAAAAAGCTATCAGCTTTATGATTTGCAAGGACGTTTAATCCAAGCAGCAGAGTTAACCCAACCCCAAATCGATTTGTCAAAAATAGAAAAGGGTTTGTATTTCTTGCAAATTGAAAATCAACAAGGGATTGTGAAGAATTTAAAAGTGGTGAAAAAGTAAAAAAGATGTTTTTTGAGCCTGCCTGCCGGAAAAGGCAGGTTTGTGAGGTTTTTATTCGTGCATTCGTGGCGAAAAATCGTTGTGGATGTTGTTATGGGGTTTGGGTGATGAGTTTATGAGTCTTTGAGTTTGTTCATCAGAATATTCAACACTCAATACTCCATGCTTTCAAAATTCGTGCATTCGTGGCGACTTTATTGTCAACCTTATGCAATCGTTCGTTGTGATTAGATATTTATGGATTTGAATTTTCTTATACCCTTGAAAATCCTGACAGGTTTCGAAAACCTGTCAGGATTACTTCTTCTAATCTAAGGTTTTTCAAAAGTAATTTTCTGTTAAGTTTATGATAATCAAGATGATTGTTTATCTTTATGTAGTGTGAGTGTCTCTTGATTTTATGAAGGTGTTCCTCTATAATTATAAGAACAGCCTAAACAGAGCAATTCAACAGTAGAAGGAAGATCTAAAAAAGAAAAATTGGAATAATGGCCGATAAAGGTATGAAGCAGGAAGCTAAGGAATAAGCCAGAGAATTAAGGCGGCTATTTAATTGACTAAAAAACAAAAGAATAGCATAAAAGAAGAGTTGAGAAAATTAATTCCCAACTCTTTATTCAATTAAAGTCAAAAACTATTTTTTAATCACTTTAAAAGATTTACTGCTTCCATCAATTTTCACTTTCATTAAATAAACTCCAGATTGCAAATGATCTAAATCCAATTGTGGTTTTATTTTCTGAGGATTTAACTCAAGTACTTTCTGACCAATAAAATTGAAAATTTGTATGTTTTCTATCTGCTCATTCGAAGTGAAATTTAATTTTCCAAAAGTTGGATTTGGATAAAAGGAGAAATTTTCCCTATTAAAAGAATCTACATCTAATTCTTTTGTAGAGAAAGTTTCAGGCCCTGCCCATTCCGATTTTAAATCTTCATCACATAAAGCTCTGATATAAACATCATAATCTGTGTTGTCTTCTAAATCTGTCAGTTCAAGAAAAGGATTATCTAAAATAATAACAGATTCTCCTTCTGTTTCTGGATCAAAACCTGCTAAACCATAAAGAATTTCCCAATGAGTTTCTTCTCCACCGGCAATCCAGGAAATTTCTACAGAATATTCTTCAATATTATCAAAAATAATATCTGTTGGTGCAGGACAAGCAGCTTCCTCCATATGAATTTCAATACAGAAGTTTCCTGAAGTATTATTAAAACCGGCTACTTTGATATAATAAGTATCACCTACATTTAAGTTGTTAAGGCTCACTTCTTCTCCACTTCCGGCACAACTTACTTCTGAACCTAAAAGATCCATATCTTCACAATCTGTTGGAGCTTCAAAGACTACTATTTCTGTTGTGAAGTCTGTAGAGTCAAAATCTGTGGTGATGGTAGCGACTTCATTAGTAGCCACAAAAAAGAACCAGACAGAATTATCTCCTCTAAAATTATTTAAACACGAACCCGCAGGTTCATTTATTTGTGGAAAGGCATTTTCGTTGGTAAAAAGTCCTTCTGCACAAGTATCATTTGCAAATAATTCAATGGCATTACATAGGTAATTGTTTTGGGGTGGAGTAGTCGCTGTAGTGAAAACTATCGACTGACTTAACTCTCCTGTTTCTTCTTCACAAATAGCTTTTATATAAACTTCATAATTGGTGTTAACATCTAATCCACTGATAAGAGCTGAAGTTTCTTGTGTTTCAAAAGATTCTCCTTCTGTCTTCGGATCAAAACCTGTTTCTCCGTAGATTATTTTCCATGCTGTATTTTCCTGACCGGAAGTCCAGCTTATCTCTGCCCAGGTATCTCCGATTAATCCGTTTTCCAACTGAGTAGGAGCAGGACAAGTAGGACCAAAATCAATTTCAATATCATCCAGGAATAAGAAGAATTTATTGGCATCAGAATAAGCCTGGAATCCAAAATAATAAACATCATCATTTTCTACGGTAAAAATCAAAGAATGTGTTTCAGCATCTATATTGCTAATATCAGGATGATCTGCAAGTTCAATATCCATGGTTGAAGAAGAGGCCGATGTTCCCATTTTCACCTTAAGTTTTTCCTGGGCTCCGCTTCCGCTTCCATTTCCGTATTTATAAGAGATCTGATAATTAATTCCTGCTTCCAGTTGTATTCCTTGTGTGAAATACCAGGCATTGGCGGATTGGTTGAGATCATACTCATACATCAAAACTATGCCGTCAAAACCATTGGCACTAACATAATTTCCAGGTGCCTCAGGATCATAAGTTTCCCAATTATTTCCACTTCCCGCATTCTCAGTACTTCCGCATAAAGGAATTTCAGGAGGAATTACGTTTTCAAAATCTTCTAAAAAAGGAATAGTAGCTATTTCGCAGGCAGTAGAGAAATCAGCTGAATCAGACCAAAGACTTTCTTCGTCTTCACAAATAGCTCTTATATAAACTTCATAAGAAGTTCCCGGACTTAAATTTTCTAAAGTTGCTTCCGGCTGATCTTCCACTATAATGGATGTTCCTTCAGTTTCAGGATTAAAACCGTTTTCTCCGTAAATTAATTCCCAGCTGTTTTCACTGCCCATGGGAGTCCATGATACCTCTGCAGATGAATCTGAAGAAGTTATATTTAATTCTTGTGGGGGAAGACAAGCAGCAGCTTCAATAATTTCAATATCATCTAAATACAACTGATTTTTATTGGCATCAGAATAAGCCTGGAAACCAAAATAATAAACTCCGTCTGTTGGAACGGTTAAAATTACTTCATTGTTAAAGGTTCCTATTATATTCGGATGATTGGCAATTTCATTTTCCATAGCATCAGAATTATTGGAAGTACCAAAAGCTACTTTTAGTTTTTCTTCCCAGCTTCCTGAATTTCCATATTTATAGGAAATCTGATAAGTCTTATCTGCTTCCATATTTATGGGCGGAGTAAAAAACCATGTATCTGCATCTTGAGAAAGATGATAAGAATAATTTAAAACATTTCCATCATACCCTGAAGCAACACTTGTGGTTGTCCAGGAATTTCCGCTATTGGTTTCTAAACTTCCACATTGAGGAATATCAGGTACGGAAGCACTTTCAAAATCTTCAAAATAGGGAATTTCCATAGTTCCACAGGCAGTTGTAAAAGAATAGGCTGAAGACCAGTCGCTTTGTTCATTTTCCGAACAAATGGATTTTACATAAACCAAATAGTTGGTGTTTACTGCCAGATTTTCTAAAAGAACTTCAGCATTATCTTCTATAAGTAAAGAAGTTCCATCTGTATCCGGATCAAAATTGGTTTGGGCAATTCCATATACCAATTCCCATTGCTCTTCCTGATCTCCGGCAGTCCAGCTGATATTTGCTTCATTGGAAGTGATATTATCAGCATTGATATCAGTAGGTTTTAAACAATTAGGAGCAAGATCAACTTGTATGTCATCAATTATTAAATAATATTGATTGGCATCAGAATAAGCCTGGAATCCAAAATAATAAACACCGTCTTCATCAACAGTAAAGTTTATTTCTTCTTCATGCATCTGATGATCTGAAATATTAGGATAATCAGCCAGTTCATTAACCATAGCCGAGGCAGTTTGAGAAGTTCCAAAAGCAACCTTTAATTTTTCTGTATAACTTGGAGAGTTATTTCCGTATTTATAAGAAATCTGATAATTAGTGTCTGCTTCCAGATTGATTCCTTCTGTAAAATACCAGGCGTTGGCATTTCCTGCGCCAAAAGAAGTATAATGATAATATAAAACCTGACCGTTAAATCCTGCAGGCATATTATACAAATCCTGATTGGTAGTTGCCCAGTTTTGTCCTCCACTTATACTTTCAATTTCAGAGCAATTGGGAATTGCAGGAGGAGAGGCATTTTCAAAATCCTGTAAATACGGAATATCTACCGCATCACAAGCTGTAGTAAAGGAATGAGGTCCTGAAAAATTACTTTCCTCCGTATCACTGCAAAGCGCTTGAATATAAACCTCATAAACAGTGTTTGGCAATAAATCTTCAAGAAGATAAGAGTTTTCCTGAACTGCTACAGTAGTGCCTTCATCATTGAGGTCAAATCCTTCTTCTCCATAAATAAATTTCCAGGAAGTTTCTTCAGAAGGTCCGGCTGACCAGGAAAGATTAGCAGAATTTGCAGCTATATCTTCAACAGAAAAATTTTCAGGTTTGGCACAATCAGGCTCAAATTCTCTGGAAATTCCGAAAATATTGAGATAGCCGTCTATTCCAATTTTGGTGAAATTAATTTCTGAAATTTCTTTTTCTTGATTTTCCTCTTCGATCACAATCTCAATTTGATATAATCTTGGATCGTTTGCATTGTTTTCCACATTTCCGTTAACCCGTGAAACTCTTCCAATTCCTGAAATAGCTACATTGGTGTTGTTGTTAAACCAGTCGGGAACATTAAGAGTGTTGATCGTTTGTGTGCTGTTGTCAGAAAAATGGATGGTTCCGGAAAAGTTGGAATTTCCACTTCCTGAGGTAGCCAATATAAAAATTTTCTTGGCCGAAACAGGGTTTGCAATTTCTAAAGTAGCTGTTTGATTATTTGAAGAGAATCTTAAAGAATTATTTTCTGAATAATCAGCTAATTTAAAGGTTAATCCTTCAGTTGTTTGTGAGTTGATAATTCTGTTTGCCGGCAGACCAACTGTAGCACCGGGATAATTCTTACTCATAAAAGCAAAATTTGCTCCGGCACTTGTTCCATCTACAGGAGAAGTGGTGGTTTCATCAGCCGGAGAAGTTTCTGCTATGACATCTTCATTGAAGCCGGATGCAATCTCTAAACTTTCATATTCCTGAGCCAGTGCTTGCTGACCTCCGGAAAATAAAAAAATTAAAAAAATTCCTATCGAAAAAAAAGCTTTCTTCTTTTTCAATAGGAAAACAGGGGTGTTCTTTTTCATGTTAATTTTGTTTTGTTAATATGTGCCCCAAAATAAGAAAATTTTTCATTTAAAGGAGTTAATACCTTAAAGGGGTTGAAATCAAAAACAAAACATTTCCAAATGAAAAGAGTTTTTAAGAAAGTGAAGGTTAAAGCTTTTAGTTTTTAAAAGAATTCACTCCAAACTGTCGGGCTAAATTTTTAGCATCTTCCACATTTTTGCTGATATTGTTTATTCTGGTTTGGTTGGAAGGGTGAGTGCTTAAAAATTCCATCGGTTGTCCGCCTCCTAACTGACTCATTCTTTCCCAAAGTTGAACAGCAGCAGCAGGATCATATCCGGCAATAGCCATTAATTTTAATCCCAGTTCATCTGCTTCATTTTCAAACTTCCGGCTGTATGGAAGCGCAATTCCCAGTTGAGAAGAAATACCAAAAGCCTGATAAAATAATTCTGCTTTCTGAGGATCTCTAATAGCTGCTCCTCCAGCCATTCCGGCCAATTGAGTCAGCTGATCCTGACTCATTCTTTGCTGACCATGATTGAGTAAAGCATGAGCTACTTCATGACCCATAACAGCAGCCAGTCCCGCTTCTGTTTGAGTGACAGGCAGTAATCCTGTATAAACAGCAATCTTTCCTCCCGGCATACACCAGGCATTTACCTGATCGCTTTTAATCAGATGATATTCCCACTGATAATCTTTCAGATAATTTGGAAATCCTTCTATTCGGCTTAAATATAGTTCCGCCGCCTGAGTGATTTTTTCCCCGACAGATCTTACTTCGTTAGCTTCTTTAGTTCCTTTTATCACATTACTTTCTTTGAGAACTTCATCATATTGCTGAAAAGCCATAGGAAATAAAGTAGAATTAGGAATTAAAGCCAGATTTTTCTTTCCGGTGAAAGGATTGGTTTGACAAGCCCATAAAAAGGAAAAAACTAAAAAAACAATAAGGATTTTATTTATTCTCATAATGACTGAAATTTGAAATCAAAATTAGCTTTTTATTTCTATAAAAATTTTAAAATCAGATTTTATTAATTACAAGTAAAAAAGAAATCATTAAAATAAATGAAAGTTTTCTTTTATACCTCTTTTTAAAATTAATTATTTCCAAAGAATCACTGCAAATCTGAATGTTTTTTATCAATAATTTATCATTAAAGCATTCAGGAAAACCAGAATTACTTAGTTGCTTTCCTTAACTTTGTAAGAAATCTAATGGGAAAGGAGATGAGAAGAATGTATTTGTTTTTTATGATGATTACGGTTTTCATCAGTTGTGAAAGTGGAGCTCAGGAAAATGTTGTTTCCACTGATTCTTCAAAAAAAACCGAAGCTCAGTGGAGGTTAGAGTTGACACCTGAGCAGTTTTATGTTTTACGTCAAGAAGGAACAGAACGGCCTTACTCAAGTTCTTTATTGAGAACTACGGGTGCCGGAGATTTAAATTGTGTTGCCTGTGGAAATCTTCTCTTTAAAAATGAAAATAAATTTGATGCGGATTGCGGATGGCCTTCTTATGATCGGCCGGTAGAAGGAGCAGTTATATATGCAGACGATTATAAATTAGGATATAGAAGAATAGAGGTGAAATGTGCAAAATGCGAAGGTCATTTAGGTCATGTTTTTAATGATGGTCCTCGTGAAACAACAGGAAAACGATATTGTATAAACGGAGTCGCTCTACAATTTAAACCTGAAGTTGTGGAGAATAATTAAAATTAAAGATGATGAAAAATTTTGCTGTAAATAAAACGGAAAAAGAATGGAAAGAGGAATTATCACCTAAACAATATGAGGTTTTGCGTGAAAAAGGAACAGAATATCCTCATACGGGAAAATATAATTTACACTTTGAAAAAGGAAGTTATTTTTGCGCCGGCTGTGGTCAAAAACTTTTTGAAAGTGAAGCTAAATTTAGAAGTGATTGTGGATGGCCCAGCTTTGATGAAGCTATTGAAGGAAGTGTGGTTTACGAAAAAGATACCAGCTTTGGGATGATCAGAACAGAAGTTCTTTGCTCAAAATGTGGAGGACATCTGGGTCATGTTTTTAATGATGGACCTACAAAAAGTGGAGAGCGATATTGTATAAATTCCGTAAGTTTGAAGTTTGATAAATAATCTATCTTTTCATGAAAAAAATATTCTTAGTTTTTTTGGTTCTTATTTCTTTTGTTTCCTGCAGAGGTCCTCGTGGATATAAAGGCGATCCCGGAATAAATTTGCTCGGTTATACTTTTGAAAAACAAGTTAGTTTTGGATATGATGCGCAGGCTAATATGTTTTCAGTGCTGGTAGATATTCCTAATTCTATACCGGTTTATGATTCGGATGCAGTGCTGGTTTATCGATTGGAAACTGTTCCTGCTTCAGGAGGAGGATATATTGAAACTTTTAGTTTAATTCCACAAGTGTTTTTTCTTCCTCAAGGAACAATAACTTATGTTTATAATCATAGTGTAAATGATGTGGAATTGATAATAGACGGCGATTTTCCTCTTGGAAATTTAGATCCTGTTTTTACTGATAATCAGATTTTTCGATTTGTAGTGCTTCCGGCAGATTGGGCTAATGATCCTGATATTAATTTAGAAACTTTTAGTGATTTGCTGGAAACAGGAGTGGATCTGGAAGAATTGTAAGAAGAAGTTTGAAAATTATTAGAGAGCCCGGTAAATCGGGCTTTTTATTTTTATGATAATTTTAAAAATAAAACTATCTTGCTGCAAAGGAAACTTTCTGCCCCATGTCCAACCGAAAGCTGCGTAGTGAAAAAAATTGTCTCAATTGCGGTGCAAGAGTAGAAGAGCAGTATTGTCCTGTTTGCGGACAGGAGAATGTTATTAACCGTCCTTCTTTTACCTATCTTTTTCGGGTTTTTTTTCAGGATCTTATTAACTATGACAGTAATTTCTGGAGAACTATCAATACTTTATTGTTCCGTCCGGGAGTTATTATTAAAATGTATTTGGCCGGTAAGAGAAAAGCTTATGTCAATCCTATAAAACTTTACTTCTTTGTCAGTTTAATTGCTTTTCTGATTCCTTCTTTTCTAATTGATTTTGATGAAAAAAACAGTTTGAAAGATAAAATATCTGAACAAATTGAAATTATGGAAGGTATGGAGCCTGAGGCACAGCATTCTTTTGTTTTGCAAAGTTTAGATTCCGTACAAAAGTATTTGCCGGAAGAAAATTTAAAAGACAGTCTGAGTCTTTTCCAAAGTAAAAATCTTATAGGAAATTCTTCTTATTATTATGAAGATTTTGATAGTCTTTCTTTTAAAAGAACGCTTCACTTTGATGCTTCTTCCATTTCTATAAATGCTCATCCTGATTATCAAAAAGCAAAAACAGTGAGAGAATTTGATTCTATTCATCAAAGCATCCCAAAAGAGCAAAAAATGGGATGGGCCAAAAGAATGCTGGCTAAAAAGTTTTTGGAATTGGATCAGCGTGAGTTTTTTACACAAGGTCAATTTATAGATCGTTTTAAACAATCGTTTAATCAGAATTTACCGAAAGTTTTGATTTTTTATTTACCTGTTTTTGCTTTTGTCTTATGGCTTTTTCACGGAAAAAAGAAATGGAAATATTATGATCACGGAGTTTTTACTTTATACTTTTTTTCCTTTCTCTTAATGATGATTAGTTTTAATTTAATCGGAAACTGGATTTTTGATTTTTTGAGAGGTCAATTCCCCTTCCTGGGAAAAATCCTGCACTTATTCCTGCTTTTGAGTATTTATTCTTATTTAATTTTTTATTTCTTTCGATCGCATAGCAGAGTGTATGAGGAGAGAAAATGGATTTCAAGATTCAAAAGCTTATTGATTCTTGGAATTAATAGTGTGTTATTTCTTTCTATTTTGATAGCTTTCACTATCTATACTTTCTGGATGATTTAAAAAAGAATTTATTTATTATTAAAAAACCGATTAAAAGTTTCTTTTCTTTTGATTTTGCCGGATGTTGTTTGTGAAAATTCAGAAAGATTATAAATCTGTTTGGGAAGTTCATATTTTTCCAATAAAGAATATGAATGAATCTTGTTTTTAAGATTTGTGAATTCTTCTTTAGTGAAATTCCCTTCAATAAATAATACCAGTCGCTCTCCTAATTCTGCATCGGCTTCTCCATAAACAAAGAAACGTTGAGGAATAATCGCACTTAATTTTTCTTCAATTTTCTCAGGAATCAATTTAATTCCGCCTGAATTAATCACATTATCCAGTCTTCCCAGTAAATAAAAAGAAGAAGAGGTTTGCAGTTTTACCAAATCATTGGTATAAACGACTTGATCACTCACTTTTGGAGCATGAATAATCAGACATCCTTCTTCACTTTGTTCAATTTTAATGTCTTTTAATAATTCAAAAGGAGGAATGTGTTTTTGATTGGGAGCGTTTATTCGTCTGGCAGCAATATGAGTCAGTGTTTCGGTCATTGCATAGGTTTCATAAATTTCAGTAGAAACTTTTCGGATTTTGTTTAATAAGGATTTAGAAACAGCACCGCCGCCTACCATCACTTTTTTTACCAAATGAAGATCTTCTAAAGAATGATTCAGTTGATAGGGCGTAAAAGCAGTAAAATCATATTTTTTTTGATTGATTTTAAGCGGATGAGCTGAAGGTTTTACCGAATCAATTTCCCAGCCTAAAACCAAAGAACGAACAATCATCAATTTACCTGCAATATAAGTGGCCGGTAAACAAAGAAGTGCTTTTGTGCCCGCAGGAAGATTAAAAAATTCCTGAGTGGCTTTGGCACTGTTTAACATATATTGTTTTTTGACTTTCATTTTTTTGGGCGTGCCGGTTGAGCCCGAAGTCTGAACTTCAATCAGATGATTTTGATCAAACCATTGTTTAAAAAATAATCCGATTTCTTGTAAATATTTTTCTTTTGAATAAGAATATTCTTCAGCTAATTCCAAAAGTTGAATTTTTCTGAGCTTTTCCCCATTCCATCGAAAATATGGATGAATTTCCCGGTATGAATAGTTTTCCTTCATCTATAAAAAATTTAAACCTGCGGAAAATTTTCCGGAGGTATAGGTTGAACGGATCCGCTGAGTTTTTCTTTCCAGTTTTTCCATTTGTATTTTCGGGAGAAAATTAAGATCAATAAAGGATATAGTATTAAAAGCGGAAACAGAATTTCTGACCATGCCTCTGTAGGTTTGGAAAGATCTTTTAGTATGGAAGGAGATTGAAAAACGGAATAATCAGAAGTGATGAGTAGAATTTGAATGAAATTATTAGCGGTATGAAAACCCAAAGCTAATTCTAAACTGTCATCCATTAAAGTGATTATTCCCATAAAAAGTCCGGTACCTATATAGTAAATGAGCAAGCTTTCTCCTAATTGATCAACTTCAGGATTAGAAGCATGCATCAATCCAAATAAAACTGAAGTTAGAATCAGTGGTGCCCATCGATTTCTAAAAATAACTCCTAACCCCTGCAATAAATATCCTCTGAAAAAAAGCTCTTCAAATCCGGCCTGAATAGGAATTAAAAAAATACTTATGATCAATAAAATTAGAAAAGGGAAAAGTTCGAATTGAAACAGAAGATCTTCAGGATAAAAATAATAAGAAATAATGGTGCTAAAGATGATGAAGGAAGACATCAGCCCAAAACTAAAAAAATATTTTCTCCAGTTTATTTTTTGAAAAGGAGTGATAAGGCTTTTAAAACTTCTTTGATGAATAAATCTAACAGCCAGATAAATTCCTACAGAAGCAAAGACAAAACTCGCCAATAAAAGAAAGACAATAAAATTTTCTGATAATCCCGTAGCTTTCATAACTTCAGGCAGAGAAGCATTCATCAAACTGACAGGATGGGCATGATATTCAAGAAAAACAGCTACAAATCCCTGAGCTGCTAAAAACAGAAAAAAAATAAGAAGAGTGCCTCCAAAATAATGATACCAGTGATGCTTTCCTTTAAAACCCTGTTCTAAAAACATAGATCATCTAAAATTTCAAATTATTTACATTCCACTCTAATTTTGGTTGATAAGTCAAATCTTCTCCGGAAACCACAAGGGGACTCGAAAAATTATTGGTGTAGAGACTTCCTGTTCCCAATCCTTGTGGCATGTCAGTATTTTTTAAAGCTGTCCATTGAGCAATGGCATTTAATCCGATATTGCTTTCCAAGGCACTTGTTATCCACCAGCCGATGTTTAAATTTTCAGCCAGATCAATCCATTCCTGAGTTCCTTTAAATCCACCTACCAAACTTGGTTTCAAGATGATAAATTGAGGAACAATTTTCTGTAACAATTCTTTTTTATCTTTTCTGTCAAAAATTCCTATTAATTCTTCATCCAAAGCAATGGGAAGGGGAGTGGTTTTACAAAGTTTTTTCATTTCATCAAACTGACCTTGTTTGATGGGTTGCTCGATAGAGTGTAAATCGAATTGACTTAAGGTTTTTAATTTTTCAAAAGCTGTTTCAGGTGAAAAAGCGCCATTTGCATCTACTCGGATTTGAATTTTATCCGCAGGAAATTCTTTTCGGATAAAATTTAATAGTTCCAGTTCTTTATTAAAATCTATAGCTCCTATTTTTAGTTTGATACAAGAAAATCCTTCTGCTAATTTCCGGTCAATTTGCTCTTTCATAAAATCCGGATCGCCCATCCAAATAAGACCATTTATAGGAATTTCTTTTTTCCCTTTGGTAAATTCAGAAGGAAACAGTATAAATGGGTCTTCTGCATGAAGAGATTGTAAAGCCATTTCCAAACCAAATTGAATGGATGGAAATTCTCTTAGTTCTTTTAGCAGTTGATTTTTATCCAGATGAATATGATCGACCAGCCATTGAAGTTTTTCTTCATAATCCGGTCGGTCATCAATACTTAATCCGCGTAAAATTCCACATTCTCCTAAACCTGTTTTACCGTCTGCTTCGAGCTTGATAAACCAGCTTTCTTTTTCATTTAAAACGCCCCGGGAAGTTCCGCCGGGGCGTTTAAATTTTAAAATATATCTTTTAAAACTTGCTTTCATTAAATTGTAATAGATTCACCAACAGGTAATAAAATCAATTCTTTGTTTTTTTCTTTGAATTTGTTTGTGGCTTCTTCATGATTGATTTCAATAAATCCGAAAGTATCATAATGACAGCCTAAAACTTTGTCACATTTTAGAAAATCACTGGCGATTAAAGCATCTTCAATATCCATAGTAAAATTATCACCAATAGGAAGAATAGCTAAATCCAGATCAAAACGCATAGGAATTAACTTCATATCCATAGTTAAGGCAGTATCTCCGGCTATATATACAGTTTTTCCATCAGCTTCAAGAATATATCCACAAGGATTTCCACCATAACTTCCGTCAGGGAAAGAACTGCTGTGCAAGGCGTTTACCATTTTTAATTTTCCAAAATCAAAAGAGTAGCTTCCGCCTATATTCATTCCATGACCTTGAATGCCTTTAGATTCATAATGAGTTACGATTTCAAAATTACTGATGATGGTAGCTCCTGTATTTTTAGCTATGGCTTCAGCATCTAAAATATGATCTCCGTGAGCATGAGTTAATAAGATATAATCTGCTTTTAAATCGTAAATATCAATTTTGTCTTTAGATAAAGGATTTTCTGAAATAAAAGGATCTATAATCAGATTTTTTCCGCCTGCTTCTATGCTAAATGCGTTTTGTCCGTAAAACCGAATTTTCATAAGTTATAATTTTTAAGAGGTAAACTTAATAAAAATTATGGTTTTTAAAAATCAGAAGATTAGGTTTTTTAGGAAACAGATCAGCAGAGCTTTTCCTCATCAAGACAAAAGAATATTTATTTTACTGTAGAAAAATTTAGAAAGATAAAGACAAACTCATATTGGCTCCTGTATTGGAAGAAACATATCTGCACACACCTCCCACACAAAGCAGACCGCCTCGTTGTCGACCATATCCGGCAGTTAATCTTGCCCGTCCTTTTGTATATCCCATTCCTACATTATAATAATGCAGTTTTCCTTCTCCTCCATAATTCCAGGAATCTGCCAGATAAAAAGAAAGGTTGGAATTATGATTGTATTCAATCATACCTCCGGCCCAGTTTTTTCGATCTTCTTTTGTCCAAAGATGTTGAAGTTCCAATCTGACTGATCTTCCTCCGCCAAATTCATAAGTGCTTTCGATAACTCCAACCTGAGCCTTGATTTCATCACCTCCCGGAACACCTCCAGCCGTGATGCTTTCATCGATTAACTGATTCATATAAGTCACAGCCATACTCCATTCTTTTGTCCAGCGTTTTTTGATTTCCATATTAAAATCTCTGTAGTACAGCGGACCATTTCCAATAAATTTACTTTTATAAGTATTATTGTCAAAATTAAATTCGGTGTCCAATCCTGCCCAGTAAGAAAAATTTCCGGCAAATTTAGTTCCGTATTTTCCTCCTAAAGCTGTTCCTCTTTTAGCGGTATAATAAACATCCCATTGCGTTCCAACTTCACCTGAACGAGCTTCAAAAGCACTTTGGTGATTAAAAAATAATCTGGGCTGAGCATTATAAACATAGATGTTGGTCAGCAGATAATCCTGTTGTTTGGTTAATGCCGGAACATAATTAATCAGCATTTGATTGTATTGATTTCCTTCAGCCATAAAATCGCTGTAAAAGCTGAAGTTATCCATTCTTCTGAAAGTTCCGTCTATAGCCAATCCGCTTTGAGCATATCCTAAGTTTAGCTGAAGAGCATTTCCATCAAAAAGCCTGCTGTTTTCAATTTTTCCTTCATTGACTAAAGGTTTTTTATCTAATTGCACATATTCAATTCCACCATAAAAATTTCCTTTAGAAAAATCCATTCGCGCAGCAAAAGCATTCGTCATATTGGGTAAGGTATCTATTGTTTTTTCACTTCTGAGATATCTTCCAACATAACTTCCTCCAACTTCAACAAACCAGTCATTCAGTCCTAACATCTGATTCAGATCTAAATTGAGATCCAATCCTTGAATAAAACCTTCAGAAAGATCAAAACCATATCGCTGTTTTCCGTAAACTCCTTTTAATGTCAAATAATAAGTGGGGGTAAAAACTGCTTTTACTCCTCTTAAAGCATTGTTTATTCCCAATTGTCGATCTTCATAACTTCTTAAGATTAAGCCGCTTCCAAATTGTTCGTAGAAATAACCAACGGTTACGTCCAGAATCTCATCCTGATATTTCAGATAATAATTAGCAATACCATCTTCCCCGCTTAGAGAAGGTTCATAATCTAAAAGTGCTTTGGGTAGATAAGCTTCATATTGAAGTCCTGCGGTAAAATTTCCATAACTATAATTTAGATTAAAATAATTATTGGATCGAAATCTTTCTTTAGGAGCTTGAAAATCTAATTTATCATCATTTTGCAACCATTGCGAATTGGTTTCAAAATCACCAAAAAAATAACCGGTTTCTTGGGAAAAAGCTATAAAGCTAAAGCTCAGTAAAAACACCAAGGCAAATAATCTTCTCATCATGGAAAGGGGTGGAATTTATTTTAAATCTTAATTGGAGAGTTCTTGTAACTTCTCATATAATTCATCTTCAGCTCCGGGTGCATATCCGTTTCTGCGATATAAAATCTGATTATCTTTAGCAACAAATAACATCGGAATAGCAGCAGCACCTACAGCTCGTTTAAAATCATTATTGGTGTCAAAAAGAATTTCATACTCCCAGGCTTTTCCGTTGATCATAGGTCGGACACGTTTGACAGTTCGGGCATCATCTACTGAAACCGCATAAATTTTTACGCCTGTTTCTTCCTGCCAGTCTTCATAAACATCCTTAATTGCTTCCAGTTCTTTAATACAAGGCACGCACCACGTAGCCCATAATGTTACCACCACCAGCTGATCTTTTGAAATTTCCTGCATAGAAACATTTCTGCCCTGCATATCTTTTAATTGCATGTTCGGAATTCGATCCTGAGCTGTCATCAATCCGCTCACAAAAAGAAGAAAAATAATTAATAATGATCTCATAACTGTTTTTTTGAAGTTGGACAATATTAACGAATTCTTGAGAATCTTTACTCATAAACGAACAAAAAATACAATTTCTTTAGTAAAAAAATACATTCAATAAATATTGATAAACATAAATTCTAAATAAATCTAAAAATGATTAACTTCGAAGCCGTAAATTATTCCTTAAAAATAAACTCAACATATATTGGCATGAAATTTCCAAAGTTTTTATTCGTTTTCTTGCTGTTCGGCTTGATGATTTCTTGTACTGATAATGATAAGCCTTTAAAATTAACCTCTTTAAACCTCAGATATAATGTGAAGTCAGATCATATTCCTGTTCATCAAACAGTTGAATTCAGACTGAAAGGAGATGATTATTTGGATTATACCGATCAAATGGTTCTTGAGGTAAATGGAGAAGCAGTGGAAGGAAATATTTATAATTTTAATCAGACAGGCGAATTTGAAATCCGTGCTTTTGTCGGAGATATAAAATCCAATACAGTGACTTTCACAGTTTCGGAAGGGATGATTATCAGTCATAAAAGCTTGTTGAAAAATCAGCTCAATACTTTTACTTTATATGATGTGACAACCGGAGAAGATATTAGTGATCAGGGAATTTTTTATGTAAATGATGAAGAGATTAATGGTCATACTTTCCGAACTGAAGTGACCGGAGAATATGAAGTTTATGCTCAATATTATACTTCTGAAAATGATGATCTTATTACCACTGATTCTCAAGTATTTACTGTTGTAGCACCTGTTCAAAGAGCTTTAATTGAAGATTATACAGGAACCTGGTGCGGATATTGTCCAAGATTGCAAAGTGTGATTGAAGAAGTTTTACAAATGTCCGATTTGGTTTCTTCTATGGCTATTCATAAAAGCAGCAGCGATTCCAATCCTGATCCTTTTGAATATGAATTTGTAGATAATTTAGTAGAGGTTTATAATCCTTATGGCGAATTTCCAAAAGGTCAGATAAACAGAACTATTTCGTGGAATGATAACAATCCTCAAACTGTTTTGGAATATGTAGGAGGTGAAAGTACTATTGGAATTGCAGCAAAAACCAGAAAAAGAAATTCGGAGCTAACAGTTGAAGTCAGAGTAGCTTCTACTTTAGGATTAAACAATAAAAAAATAGTTGTTGCCGCTTTAGAAAATAAACTGTATCATGAGCAGACTAATTATTTAAATAATGATCCTACCAGTCCCTGGTATCAACAAGGAAATCCAATTCCAAATTATGAAAATAATCAGGTGTTGAGACATGCGATGACTCCTATATTTGGAGAAAATATTCCGACAACTGAGGCTTTACAAGATTTTAAAAAATCGTATAGCATGAATATGGATGCTTATTTTGATAATCCTGAAGATGCAGAAGTTGTTATTTTTGTTCTCAATGAAGATGGAATGGTTGAGCAGGTTGTTGGTTTGGGTATAAATGAAAATATTGAGTTTCAATAAAAACATTTTCTTTATTAAACTATTTCAGAAAAAATGCTAAAAAAAATAATCGAAAATCGGCGGGCGGTATTTCCACGACAATACAATAAAACTCCTATTGAAAAAGAGGAAATAGAAAGTATTTTGCAGGCAGCTAATTGGGCGCCAACTCATAGAAGAACTGAACCCTGGAGATTTAAAGTGGTTCAGGGAGAGAAACTAAAAGAACTGGGTGAATTTTTAGCTGAACAATATATAGAAACCGCAGAAAAATTTTCAAAGAGAAAATATAATGATATAAAAGACAAGGTTGAACGTTCTTCAAGTGTGATTTTAATTTGCATGCAAAGAGATCTCAAAGAAAGAGTGCCTGAGTGGGAGGAGGTTGCTGCTACGGCTATGGCTGTTCAAAATATGTGGCTGATGGCTTCAGATTTAGGAATCGGAGCTTATTGGAGTTCACCAAAATTAATAGAAAGAATGGGGAAGTTCATTCCTCTCAAAGAAGGTGAAAGCTGTCTTGGGATTTTCTATATGGGGAAATATGATGGAGAACTACCTGAAGGAACTCGTGAAGATTGGCAGGAGAAAGTGGAATGGTTATAAAAATTTAGAAGGATTTACTTTTTTGTTTTTTAGATTTCTTTGTTTTTAAAGTGTCTTTAAATTCAATGATATAAATATCTTCATTTTCCTTCTTCATAAAATATTTTTCTCTTGCATAACGCTCTAATCCTTCTTCATCTTGAAGTTGTAAGATAATGGATTTGTCATTTTCAATTTCCTGACGATAATATTCTTCGTTTTTTTGAAGTTTATCGATCTCCTGATTTAATTCGCGATGAACAAGCCAGGAATTACTGTCAAAAAATAACATCCAGACCGTAAAAATAATGGTCAGCAACAGATATTTATTGCTCAAAATCCGAAACCATCGTTTTTGTCTTAATTTTTTGAAGCTCATTGTTAGGAAATGTTTAAGAATAAAGATAAGATTTTATTCCTCAAATTGATTGGATGTTTTTGTTTTTTAGAGTTAAAAAGAAATGGATTTTCGTTTTTTGGCAAAAGCATAAAGAAAAATAAACAAGGCCATAAATATGGAAACTCTGGCAATATAATCTCCATGTTTTGTATAAAAAGTTATTTTTTCATTTAAATTTATTTTTCCTCTGACCACTGTTTGAACTTCATATTCTGTTTGTTCAATTACTTCTCCTTTTTGATTGATGATTCCTGAAATTCCTGTATTGGCACTCCGGGCTATATCTCTTCTGTTTTCAATAGCTCTCAGGCGGGCATAACTCATATGTTGTTTATGTCCTTGAGTATTTCCCCACCAGGCATCATTAGTGATAATACTTAAAAATTGAGCACCATTTTTTACATATCCATTTACAAATTCTCCATAAACAGATTCATAACAAATAATCGGACCGGTGGTGTCATCTGTGGCAAATTCAAAAACACCTCTGTCTTTTTGAGTAGTTTTCATCGCTACCGTTCCTCCTAAATCGATCATAATATCTCCTAAAACAGGTTTTAAAACTTTTTGGAAGGGAAAAGTTTCCACGCCAACAACCAGTTTAGACTTATCATAAATTTGATTTTCTCTTTCAGGAGTCAGTAAATAAGCTGAATTATAATCATTAAACCATAAACCGGGTCTGAGAAAATTGGTTTGAGTTCTTACCTGGTTTTTATCACGAATCAGCTCATAAAAAGAAACACCTGCCAAAAAAGAGGTTTGAGGATATTGTTCAATTATTTCTAAACCATATTGATAGGCAGCTGAGTTTTTAAAATTACCTCTGTCTGTACCATCAGCAAAAACAGTTTCAGGAGCGATAACCAAACGGGTTTGATCTGTGATGTTATCATCTGTCATTTCCTTTAATAACTGACCAATTTGTTCATCATTCATCGCATATTTCTCTTCATAAGGATCTATATTAGGCTGTAAAATTAGAACTTCAATTTCATCATTCTCAATAGAATATTGACTTCTTATAAAATAGGAAATTCCTATAGGAATTGTCAGGAGTAAGAAAAATCTCAGTCCGGCTCTGTATAAAATGCTTTTGTCATTTTCTTGTCTAAACAACAAAACAGCTTTTAAAATCATTAAATTGACAATCCAGATCCAAAGTGTTCCTCCAAAAGTTCCTGTATATTCATACCATTGGATCCATTGCGGATATTCAGAAAAAACATTTCCCAGATTCAGCCAGGGCCAGGAAAAATCCCAGTCTAAATGAAGATATTCAAAAGCAATCCAAAAAGTGGTCAGAAAAACTACTCCTGCTAAGAAATTAACTCTTTTGGCTACTTTATGAAAAACCATGACAACCAGTGTCATTAATAAACTATTGACGAGAACGGCAAAAATCCCTCCTATTTCTGTGGAAAAATAAATCCAGTAAGTTGTGATCACATTCCAAATAAAGAAGCTCCAGTAAGTCAGGAAAAAAACTTTTCTGCCCGATTTTTTTTCTTTGTTATTCCTCAATAAAAATTCAACATATAATAAAGGAACAAAAGCAAAGAAAATAAGTAAAGGAAAACCATAAGTAGGCCAGGACAAAGCTAAAATCGCACCGGTGAGAGTTGCCAATAAAAAATTTTTCATGGAGTCGGAAAATCTATATTAATAGAAAGGGTGAAAGGTAAGAATTTAACGGAAAATGCTCCAGTCCAAACTGATGGAAAAGACATTTGAATACAAAGCCACACTCTGATCGCCAATATCAGTAAAAGCATAATCAACCCGAATTCCTTTATAATGAAAACCTACTCCAAAACTTGGCATAAAACTCAGCCTGTCGCTTCCGTCAAACTGAACCTCATTTTGAAAATTGTTGACTCCTCCTCTGAGAAAAATCATGTCTGTATAATCCAATTCAAATCCAACAGCAGGGGTAAGGCTGATATTGGAAGAAGAAATTATATCATGTGTTTTTGTAAACCGGGTAATTAAATCGAGTTCTGTTCGGATTTTCCAATCGGGATGAAGTTCAAATATTTTCGCTGCTCCAATTTGAAGTTTGGGTAAAGTAATTTCTGTGGTTTCAGGTAATTCTTGATTTTGACCTTCCACAGCATCCTGAATATCTTTATATTTTTCTTTGTTAATCGTCCAGGTATTATAAGTGGTGGTAACATCTCTGGCCATCAATCCGAATTTCCAGTTATTGGCAGTTTCATACTGCAGACCCACATCAAAACCAAAACCCCAGGAATTAGCAAATTTTCCGATAATTCTTCGAATTACTTTTGCATTGGCTCCAAAAGATAAACCTTCAACAGGAGACTGACGGGCATAAGAAAAAGTAAAAGCATAATCAGCAGCAGAGAAAAGACTGATTCTGTCATAATTGATAATTCCTTGATCATCAATTAATTTGGTAGTGTTCATGATGTCGTCTACTCCAAATCTGATCATACTAAAGCCCACAGCACTTTTTTTGTCATCCAAAGGCATAGCACCTCCTATATAATCATAGTTGGCTATATTGGCGAAATAAGCAGCATGCATCACAGCGATTTGATAATCTTCTAAATTGAGCAACCCTGCCGGATTCCAGTATCCGGAATTTACATCTGCAGAAGAAGCTACAACAGCATTAGCCTGACCAAAAGCATCTGCACCCACACCTATATTCAAAAATTCATTGGAATATTTTCGTGCCGTTTGTGCATGCAAGCTTAAAGCTCCAAAAATCAGAAGAATGGTAAATTTATATTTCAAGATTAAAAGCTGTGTTATTAAAAGAACTTTTAAATGCTCTGCTTATTGTAATAAAAAACAAGAAAAATGATCAGCTGAAAATATAAAATAAAAAACATGCGAGAAATCACGCATGTTTGTCATAGCTTATGTAATCAAATTTGAACACTTAGGCGTTTAATTCCTCTTCTCTTTCTGCTTTTTTCTGTCGGTTTAAATCTTTATAATAACCGAAAATCCAGTATGGTAGGAAACCTAATAAAAATAAAAATATCCAAAATCCTGCTAAGCCGATAAAAGCAAACAGAACGAAACCGAGCCATTGTTGAAATTCAATCATGATGTAAAAATTCAAATTTTGTTCAAAGATAAAACTTCTAATTTAATTCTTACAATTTATCAAACATTTTTTATGCTAAACATTATGATTGGTTTTGTACTTTTGTGGCTGAAAAATCATTTAAAGTGTCTGTAAAAAAATCTTATTGGGGTTCTGCTATTTTTATCTTATTGCTTTCAATAGGTTTTTTTATATTCTTTAAAAATTTTCTGCCTGATAAATTATTTCCTGAAAAAATTAAAGTTGATCAGGAACACAGAGCAGTAGATGAATGGATGCAATCTGCTATGGAAGAACCTCAGGATTCCATTGTTGAAGAAGAAATTGTTGATAAAAGTGAAACAGATATTCAAAAAGATACACTGTCAACAGAAGCTGTTTCTATAGAAGAAGGTCAATCAAAACTTGTTGAGGCAGATTCCTTAAGATCTCAAAATACAGATTTTCTAAATCTATTTTATGAAGCTTTATTTCAATTAGAACAAAATCCTGAATCTGCTAAAGTAAGAATCGCTTATTTTGGGGATTCTATGACAGACGGAGATTTAATTGTGCAAGATATCAGAAGAAAATATCAGGAAAAATACGGAGGAAGAGGAGTGGGTTTTGTTCCGGTAGTGTCTGAATCTGCCAATAGCCGTGCCAGTATCACCCATAGATTTTCCAATAACTGGAAGACTTTCACTTTTATGAAAAAATATGAAAATCCGCCTCCTTTTGGAATTTCAGGAACGGTTTTTTATGCTGAAGACAGTCTTCAGCCTTCTCAGCTGAGATTTGGAGCAGGAGTTAATGCTACCAATCATTTGCTGCCGAATCCTGTTTTGTTTTATGGTATTTCTTCAAATGATTCTGCTGAGGTTGAGATGATCACTATAAAAGATACACTTCACTATCAGCTTCAGCCTGTCAAAAAATTAAATAAATTAAAATTAAGTTCAGCTACTTTATCTAAAATGGAGCTCAATTTTAAAAGAGCGGATTCCATTCCTGTTTATGGAGTAAATTTTGATAATGATTTTGGAGTTCAGATTGATAATTTTTCTAACAGAGGAAATTCAGGTTTGCCACTGACTCAACTTGATGCTGATTTAATGAAAGCTTTTCAGCAGGAGTTACAATATAATTTAATTGTTCTTCAGTTTGGAACCAATGTTTTAAATTCGGATTCTTTTAAATACGGATGGTATCAGGCCAGAATGAAAAGAGTTGTTTCTTATTTACGAAAAATTTTTCCGGAGGCAGCTATTCTTGTGGTTTCTATAGCTGATAAAGCCACCAAATACGACACGGAAATGCAAACAGATTCTGCTGTAAATTATCTTTTATCTGCTCAAAAAGCTTATGCCAAAGAAGAAAAAACAGGTTTCGTCAATTTATTTTCTTTAATGGGAGGAGAAGGAAGTATGATAAAATGGGTAGAAGAAGAACCTCAAAAAGCTAATAAAGATTATACTCATTTTAATCATATCGGAGCCCGGAAGATTGCAGAAATGATTTTTAAAGAATTAGAATCAGGATTTGAAGAGTTTAAAATTCAAAAAGAAAAATCAGAGAAAAAAGCTCAAAAAGAAAGAGAGCAAATTTTAAAATTATTAGATGAAATTGAAATACAAAAACCCGATAGTTCAGATGTTGAGATTCCGTAAGATATTATTGCTGGGACTGGGTTTAATGGTGGGCAATATTTTTGCACAAACCCAACTTGCTGATTTGCGAGGAATTTTTCCTTTAGAAGAAACAGAAGAATTCAAACTTTCAGAAGAAAACAAAAGCATTGTAAATTCAGTTGCTTTAGAAGGTTTTTTTGAAAAATTACAGGCTTTGGAAAAAGGAGAAAATTCTAAAGTTCATATTATTCATATTGGTGATTCTCATATTCAGGCCGGATTCTTTAGTGGAAAAAACAGAGAAATTTTACAGGATAAATTCGGGAATGCCGGATTAGGATTTATTTTTCCGCATCGATTGGCAAATTCTAACGGAATCAGTGAAGTGCGTTATGCTTCTTCAGTTCCCTGGCAAAGCAAAAGAAATATTTATGCAGGTATTGAAGATTCTGTAGGAATTAGCGGATTTAAATTATTCACAGAATTAAAAGACTTCGCCGTTAATATTAAAGTGGAAGAAGAAAAATATTTTTTTAATACCTTAAAACTTATTTCTCCGCAAAGAATGATGTTTAGTCCTGCGAAAAATCTCAAAGATATTCGTCTGGAAGATTACAGCATTCAAAAAAAGACACATATAATAAAATCAGGAGAAGCACTGTCTATTATAGCTCGCAAATATGGAGTGACAGTCAATCAAATTAAACAGGCCAATCGTTTACAATCCAATATGATCAGAGCGGGAGACAGGCTGGTTATTCCGGTGAAAGCAAAAACACCGGCACCCATAGAAAGATCTGCTTTTGATATTATGGAATTTGATGATTTTCCGGAATATTCTGTTTTGCATGCTGCTCAACCCATGCAGTCTATCTGGTTGCTTTCCAATGATTATCCAGGATCTTTTAGCATAAACGGGTTGCTGCTTGAAAGGGATGATCCCGGCATTTTATACAGCGGAATTGGAGTGAATGGAGCAAGATTTTCTGATTATAATAAAACTCCTTTATTTTTTGAACAACTTAAAACTTTAAATCCAGATTTGCTGGTGATTTCCTTGGGAACTAATGAAGCTCACGATCATTTAAAACCTGAAAAATTTAAAGAAGATCTTAGGAAATTTGTTCAAAATCTCAAAGAAAATGAAATAGATGCTCCTGTTTTGTTTACTTCGCCTCCTCCTTCTTTACTGAAAAGACAATTTCCCAATACTTATTCAGAAAGTTATGCTCATTTATTAAATGAAATAGCAGAGGAAGAGCAAGTTGCCGTGTGGGATTTGTTTGAGGTTTTAGGTGGAAAAAATCAGGTTAGAAACAATTTTTCAAAAGGAATAATTTCACGTGACTATGTTCATTATTCTAAAAAAGGATATGTTTATTCTGCTGAATTATTTACTGAAGCTGTTTTAAATGCTTATTATTTTTATATCTATCATAAACAATTTTAATGATTCCGGATACGATACTTAATTTTCCGGATATGGAAGTGTGGAAGACTTGGTTTATGTATGACCCCAAGAAACCGCTGCTTTTTAATTCGGAATTATTTTTAGGGTTATTTAGTGTTTTTTATATTTTTTATGTACTGATTCGTCGTCAGTTCAGATGGCGATTGCTGTATGTTGTAATTTTTTCTCTCTTTTTTTATTATAAATCCAGCGGATTATATTTTCTGCTGCTGGTCGGAACAACTATTTTAGATTACTTTCTGGCCCGGCTTATTGATAGAGAAGAAAATCCACCTCGCAAAAAATTCTATCTGATTATCAGTATTATTTCCAATCTTGGAGTGCTTGGATATTTTAAATACACTAATTTTTTTATTGATAGTATAAACACACTCAGCGGAAGTGAATTCCATTTTAAAGCTATAATCCTTCCTGTTGGAATTTCCTTTTTTACTTTTCAATCCATCAGTTATATAATTGAAATTTATCGAAAAGAAATAAAATTAGCAGAAACCTTTTTAGATTATATATTTTACATTTCATTTTTTCCTCAATTAGTAGCCGGACCGATTGTTAGAGCTAAAGATTTTCTTCCTCAGATTTATTCTAAAATAAAATTGACCAAAGAAGAAATGAATGAGGCAGTTTTATTAATTATTGGAGGATTGATAAAAAAAGCAGTGATTTCAGATTATATTTCTGTCAATTTTGTAGATCGTGTTTTTGATTCTCCAAACGCTTATTCTTCCATGGAAAACCTGATGGCAACTTATGGATATGCGCTGCAAATTTATTGTGATTTTTCAGGATATTCAGATATGGCTATAGGATTGGCTTTATTGATGGGATATCGTTTACCGATTAACTTTGATGTTCCTTATCAGTCTGCTTCTATCACAGAATTCTGGAGAAGATGGCATATTTCATTATCAACCTGGTTAAAAGATTTTCTTTACATTTCTATAGGTGGAAATAGAAATGGAAGTTTTGGAGGATATTTTTTTACAGCTCTCTTCTTTTTAGGAGCTATTGGCTGGGGAATTTCTATGTGGGGAAAAAGTCAAATTCCTTTGTTTATTGCTGGTGGAAGCTTATTGTTGTTTTTAGCCACTATTGTTTTTGTTAAAAAAAGCCGACGAGCTTTATTTACTAATTTTAACTTGATGACAACCATGTTATTAGGAGGGCTTTGGCATGGAGCAAATTTGCGTTTTATCGTCTGGGGAGCTTTACATGGATTAGCTTTAGCTTTTCATAAATTGATGATGCATATTTTTCCGAAGAATGAAAGAACTCCAAATGGTTTAAGAAAATTATGGAAAGTTTTAGCGGTCATTATTACTTTTCATTTTGTCTGTTTTTGCTGGATTTTCTTTAGAGCCAATAGTTTTTCTTTAGCTATGGATGTTATTAACAACATAACCGCTTTGAGCTGGCAGCCAAAAAACTGGTGGATTATGATTCAGGCTTATCAAAATGTTTTTATTCTGATTTTTATTGGTTTTATCTGGCATTTTCTTCCAAAAAAAATATTGTTTTCCATGCAAAATTTCTTTTATAAAATGCCTCTTGCAGGAAAAGCTGTCTTAGTAGGTTTTGTGTTCTGGATGGTTTATGCTACAGCAGGATCAGACACACAATCTTTTATTTACTTTCAGTTTTAAAGTTTTTTAATTGTTTTAAGTTGTTAATTTAACATGAGCCGGATTTGTTTTGTATTTTTACCTTTCCCTTAAAACCAAAAGATGATTAGAAGAGCAATTCCTAATTTTTTTACTTTTTGTAATATGGCTTCCGGAAGTATAGCCGTTATTTTAGCTGTTCAAAATCATCTTACTTTTGCTGCTATTTTTGTGGGATTAGGAATATTCTTTGATTTTTTTGATGGTTTTTTTGCCAGACTGCTAAAAGTCAGCAGCAACTTAGGATTACAATTAGATTCTTTGGCAGATATGATTACCAGCGGGTTGGTTCCGGGAATTGTAATGGTTCAGCTTCTTATCCAATCCCAAAACAGTGGAACAGGAGTAATAATCTCAAAATGGGAAACAATTCCTGTTTTTGCATTTGATTTTCCGCCAATTGCTTTAGTAGGTTTACTTATTACATTAGGATCAGGATACAGGCTGGCCAAATTTAATATAGATACCAGACAAACTACTTCTTTTATAGGTTTACCCACTCCGGCTAATGCAATTTTGATTTTGAGCTTGCCTCTAATTTTAATTTATCAGGATTCTCCTTTGGTTTCAAGTGTTTTGCTTAATCAATGGTTTTTATTGGGATTGACTATTTTTAGTACTTTTATTTTAAATGTGGAATTACCTTTATTCGGCTTAAAATTTACTTCTTTGAATTTTAAAGAAAACTGGTATCGTTATGTTTTCCTGATAATTTCAGCTTTAGCTATTGTTTTTCTAAAATTTATAGCACTTCCGGTAATTATTCTGATTTATCTTCTCTTTAATATTGGTCTTTATTTTGTCAATGAAGAATGATTTTCTTGAATATTTTTATTTAATATTTTCAAAACTTTAATTAAATTTTAGCATTGTTGTGCAATATTTAAATTTTGAATTCGTTAAACTCAGAGAGAAAAGAAATAGATTATTTCCCTTTTAGGAAATGATAAAATGGACCTTAACCCCAAATGAATTTTAAAGAAAAAAAAGATTTTCTTGATTTTAAAGTAGATCAATTTAATCGTCCTGAATTTATTGAAACAGATCCTATTCAAATTCCTCATCAATTTGAAAAAAAAGAAGATATAGAAATAGCCGGTTTTTTGGTGGCTACTATAGCCTGGGGAAACAGAGAAATTATTTTGAGAAACGGAAAAAAGATGATGGAGTTGATGTGGAATTCTCCTTATGATTTTGTTCGAAATTCAACTGAAAAAGATTTGGAAAATTTAAATGGTTTTGTTCACAGAACTTTTAATGCTATAGATTTTAAGTTTTTCATTAAAGGATTAAAACACATCTATCAAAATTATGGAGGATTAGAGAAGGTGTTTTCAAAACATTCTCAGGAGAATTCTACTCAATATGCGATTCATCAATTTAAGAAGAAATTTTTTGAGATAGATCATCCTAAAAGAAGTCAAAAACATGTGAGCGATCCTTTAAAAAATTCTGCTGCCAAAAGAATCAATATGTTTTTAAGATGGATGGTAAGAAAAGATAGCAAAGGGGTAGATTTTGGTATTTGGAAAAATATTTCTCCCGCTGCTTTATCCTGTCCTTTAGATGTTCATAGTGGAAGAGTAGCCCGGAAATTAAAGTTGCTTACAAGAAAGCAGAATGATGCCAAAGCTTTAAAAGAATTAGATGAAAATTTAAGAAAGTTAGATCCTCAAGATCCTGTAAAATATGATTTTGCACTCTTTGGACTGGGCATTTTTGAAGATTTTTAAAAAAGAACCTTTAAAGGGTTGAGTGTTTGTTAAAATAAGATATAAGTAATACCTTTGATTTTATTTAATTTATGAGAACGCAAGTGAATTTAGAGCGGGAAGAAACGAGGATTGAAGCTTTAAAAAGTATTGATGTCTTAGATACGCCTGCTGAAAAACAATATGATAATCTTACCAAATTGGCAGCTGCAATTTGTGATGTTCCCATTGCTATGATCAATTTAATTGACAGAAACAGACAGTGGGTAAAATCAAAGGTTGGAACTGAATTTCAAGAAGGTTCAAGAGAAAATTCCTTTTGCAGTTTTGCTATAGCCAATTCTCAAAAAATTATTGAAATTCAGGATGTTAGAAAAGATCCAAGATTTATTAATAATCCTTTTGTAAAAAATAAATCTGTTGTTTTTTATGCCGGATATGTTCTTGAAGATGAAGAAGGTCATGCACTGGGAACTTTATGTTTATTGGATTTTAAACCAAAAACTTTAAATGAACATCAAAGAAATGCTTTATTTACTTTAGGAAATCAGATAGAAGCTTTATTTGAATTAAGACTTAAAACCAAAAAGCTTTTACACTCAAGAAATGAATTACAGCAACATAATAATCTTTTAAAAAACTTTGCCGGAGCAGTTTCTCATGATTTAAAAATGCCTTTAGCCAGTATTATTATGTCTATTGATGTTTTGAAAAATAAATATTTTAAAGATTTAGGCGAAGAAGCTCTGGCTTATATGGACAGATTAAAACAATCTTCATTGGGAATGAGTGAGTATATTTCTCACATTCTGGATTATTATGAAACTGAAAATGTTTCTTCTGAAGATTTTAGTGAAGAACCTTTCGGATTAAAAGGTTTTTTAGAAAGCATTGTCGATATGCTTAATATTGATGGGAATTGTGAAATTAATTTTCCGGATGATAATTTTGATTTGATTTGTAACCGCTCAGGATTAGAACAAATCTTTCTTAATCTCTTAGGAAATAGTTTAAAATATAATGATAAAGAAAAAACTGTTATCAATATAGAAGCAAAAGAAACTCCCAATTATTACTGGTTTCAGATTTCTGACAATGGAATGGGAATTCCTTCAGATGAATTAGAAAATATATTTAATCTTTTTTCTATAGCTACTGATAGAGATCGACATGGAAGAAAAGGAAATGGAATTGGTTTATCTACCGTAAAAAAATTGGTTGATAAATTAGGCGGAAATATTCATGTTGAATCGGAAGTAGGAAAATTTACCCGATTTTCTTTCACCATAAAAAAACCTAAAATGAAAAAACAAGCAGCTGTATAAAAAGCTTTTCGGGTAAAGCCGAAGATTTTCTATATTTGAACACCTGAGAAATAAATTATGCAGTTTAAACATCCTGATTTTCTTTACGCACTATTTTTATTGCTCATCCCCATAATTGTTCATCTTTTTCATCTAAGACGATTTAAAAAAGAGGCTTTTACCAATGTTAGTTTTCTAAAAAAAGTAGAATTACAAACCCGTCGTAGTTCACAACTTAAAAGATGGCTCACCTTACTTGCGAGATTACTGGCTTTAGCAGCTTTGGTAATTGCTTTTGCAAGACCTTTTATTCCTCATTCTCAAGATGCTTTAAAAGAAAAAGAAACTATTATCTATCTGGATAATTCTTTCAGCATGCAACAGAAAGGAGAACAGGGAGAATTATTAAAATTTGCTGTGCAGCAGATTCTGCAAAATTTGCCCGAAGATTTAAATGTGAGTGTGCTGACAAATGATCAGGAATTTCTAAATGAAAGTTTAGGAGAAATTAGAAATGATCTTCTTGACATAAATTATTCAGCTGCAGAAGCAGATTTGAAAACTCAAATGCTAAAAGCCCAAAATTTGTTTTCCAAAAGAAAAGAAACCAGTAAGAATTTTATTGCTATTTCTGATTTTCAGGAAAAAAATTTAAAAGATTTTGATGAGTATGATTCTGATATTCAAACTCATTTTATTCAGTTAAAAGGCAACGAACAGATTAACTTTAGTATAGACAGTTTGCTAATTTCTTCTTCTCAAACCAGAACTTCTGAACTTGAAGTTGTTTTATCCGCCGGTCAATCTAATTCTGAAACCCTGCCTGTTAGTTTATATGCTGAAGATGGAAAATTGATAGCGAAAAGCAGTGCAGGATTTGACGGGGACAGTATAGCAAAAACTGTTTTTTCTCTTCCGGAGGAATCTTCTGAAATATCTGCTTATGTTCAGATTGAAGATAATAGTTTGAAATTTGACAATACGGCTTTCTTTAGTTTGCAAAAACCGGAGCAGATAAAAGTTGTCGTTCTTCAGGAGAATCAGGATAAAGGACAATTTTTAAAAAGAATTTATCATCCTTCAGAGTTTGATCTGGTTGAGGTTTATCTTCATGAACCTGATTATAGTCTGTTTGAAAATGCCAATTTGATTATTTTAAATGAACTTGAAAATTTTCCCGCAGGATTGGAAAATATTCTGGAAGAACATCAAAATAACGGAGGATATATCACCATTATTCCTTCTGAAAAAAGTAATCTTGAAGCTTATAATCATTTAATGCTCAGAATCAATGCAGGAAGCTTTTCAGATTATCAACAAAATGAATTAAAAATTTCAGATATCAGTTTTTCTCATCCTCTTTTTTCAGATGTGTTTGATGGAGAAGTGAAAAATTTTCAATATCCCAAAGTAGAATCACATTTTACTTTCCAAAAACCCGGTGCAAGTTCAGTTTTGATTTATAATAACAACAGAGATTTCTTATCTTCTTTTGAAAATAAATTTATTTTTTCAGCGCCTATACATTCTGATAATTCCAATTTTAAACAATCTCCATTAGTTGTTCCTACTTTTTATAATATGGCTAAACAGAGCTTCAAATTACCTCAATTGTATTATACCATCGGAAAAGAAAATACAGTTATGATTGCTGCTGATCTGGAAAAAGATGAGGTTTTGGAACTAAGGGGTGAACAGGAGAATTTTATTCCCCAACAAAGAAGATACAGCAATAAAGTAGAAATGACTTTTAAAGATTTACCGGAAAAAGCAGGAGTTTATACAGTATTTAAAAATGAAGAAAAAATCAGTCATCTGAGTTTTAATTATAATCGTTCTGAAAATCAACTTGTTTTTGAAGATATGTCAGAGTTTTCAAATATCAATCTCAGCCATGATTTAAAAGCTTTTTTTAAAGAAGAGATAAATAAAAATCAAGTTGACCATCTTTGGAAATGGTTTGTTATTTTTGCCCTGGTATTTCTGTTGATAGAAGTATTGCTTTTAAAATATTTAAAATAAAAAAACCCTGTAATGAAGGTTTTAATAAAATCAGCTAAAATAATAGATTCCAAAAGTCCTTTTCATCTTGTTGATATATTGATTGATAAAGGAATCATTTCTCAGATCGCTCCTGAAATAAGTCAAGAAGCCGATCAAATAATAGAAATTGAAAATTTACATGTTTCTCCCGGATGGTTTGATTCGAGCATAAGCTTTGGAGAACCCGGTTATGAAGAAAGAGAAACTTTGGAAAATGGTCTGAAAGTAGCTGCTGAATCAGGTTTTACAGATATAGCTTTAAATCCTGACACTTTTCCGGTAACTGATAATCAAACATCAGTTGAATTTTTAAAAAATAAAACATCTTCTTTTGCAGTTGATTTATTTCCCATAGGCGCGCTGACACAAGAGGGAAAAGGAAGAGATCTTGCAGAGCTCTACGATATGAAACGCGCCGGTGCCATTGCTTTCGGAGATTATAAAAAACCGGTGAAAGATGCAAATCTTCTTAAAATCGCTTTTCAATACAGCCGAAGTTTTGACGGATTAATCCAATCTTTTCCTAATGAAGAAAGCTTAGCCAAAAAAGCAGTAGTCAATGAAGGAGCAGTAAGTACAACATTAGGTTTAGTCGGAATGCCTGCTTTTGCTGAAGAATTACAGATTAACCGAGATCTTGAAATTTTAAAATATACAGGAGGAAAATTACATATTCCAACCATATCGACTGCCGGAAGTGTGAAGCGAATTGCCAGGGCTAAAGATGAGGGATTGGATGTGAGTTGTAGTGTAGCCGTTTATAATTTATTTTTTACTGATGAAGAATTACAATCTTTTGATTCGGTTTTTAAAGTTTTACCACCCTTAAGAACAGAAGAAGATAGACAAGCTTTGATTGATGGTGTAAAAAACGGAACCATTGATATGGTAACTTCAGATCATCGACCTATGAATATCGAATTAAAAAAACTGGAATTTGAACATGCCGAATTTGGAAGTTTAGGTCTGGAAAGTTCTTTTGGAGCATTAAATAAAATTTTTGGATTAGAAAAAACCATTGAAATACTAACACGCGGAAGAGATCGTTTCGGTTTGGAAATTCCAAAAATAGAGGAGGGAAGCAAAGCTAAATTGAGTTTTTTCAATCCGGATCAGGATTATCTTTTTGATGTTAAAGAAAGTTCTTCTCAATCTGAAAATAATATGTTTATAAATACCCGGCTTAAAGGAAAAGCTTTGGGTATTTTCGCCAATAATCAAATAATTATAAAGAATGATTGGAAAAGACTCGGTTGAGAGCGGAAAGAATCTGGCTATTTTAGCTTATATAATGATTATTGGAACCTTAATTGCCTGGAGCATCAACTCAGAGAAGAAAAATAAATTTGCTTCTTTTCATATCCGGCAAGCTTTAGGATTGGATATCGTTTTTATAGTATTTGGAATTTTAATTTCAGGATTTAATTCCTGGTTGCTGACAGCTCCTTTTTATTTGTTTATTATGGTTTTATGGGGATTTGGTTTAGCAGGGGCCGTTCAGGGAAAATTAACTTATTTGCCTTTCTTCGGAGATTTTTTTCAGAGATGGCTAAAAAAAATTGCTTAAATGACAACAAAAAATCTTTGTTTACAACACGTATTAAGAGCTTCTTCATTAACTGATAAAAAAGCGCCTACGATTATCATGTTGCATGGATATGGAAGTGATGAAAATGATTTATTTTCTTTTTCCGCTGCCTTAGATCCAAAATATTTAATTGTTTCTGCACGGGCGCCTATTCCTATGCAGCCATATGGAAATGCCTGGTATGCGATAACCTATGAGCCGGGAAATAAAAAATTTACCAATGATGAACAAGCAGTAAGTTCACGAGACACCATTGCTCAATTTGTTGATGAAGTAGTGGAAAATTATCACGCTGATCCGGAGCAAATTATTTTAATGGGATTTAGTCAGGGAGCAATTTTAAGTTATTCAGTAGCCTTATCTTATCCTGAAAAAATCAGTGCTATTGTGGCTATGAGCGGATATATTCATCACGCTTTGCTCAAAGAAAATTTTGAAAAGAATGATTTTTCAAATCTTAAAGTTTACAGTTCTCATGGCTCTATTGATGAAGTGGTTCCGGTAGAGTGGGACAGACAGACCAAACCTTTTCTTGAAAATCTCAATATAGAGGTGAAATACTCAGAATTTCCTGTAGGTCATGGGGTCAGTCCTGAAAACTTTAGAGAAATACAGCAGTGGCTGGCGAAATTGTAGGGATGGAAGTGTGCAATAAAGAAGCAAGAAGCTGTATTATCTTTGGATAAATTAGCTGGCAATAAAACAAAAAATCCGCAAAAAGATTTCTGCGGATTTTTAATTCTATCAGCTTAAAACTGTTTTAATTCTTTTTACTGCTTCTTCTATTTCTTCACGACTGGCAGCATAAGAAAAACGAATACAATTCGGATTTCCAAAAGCTTCTCCGGTTACCGTAGCTACTTTTGCTTCACTCAATAAAAACAGCGCAAAATCTGAAGCATTTTCAATTTTTGTTCCTTTAATGGTTTTTCCAAAATAATATGAAATATTGGGAAAAACATAAAAAGCACCTTCAGGTTTATTGCATTTAAAACCTTCTATTTCATTGAGCAGATTAAAAATAATCTCTCTTCGTTCAGCAAATTCGTCGATCATATAACGGATTTTAGAAACAGGAGCTCTTAAAGCAGTAATAGAAGCCCGTTGTGCAATAACATTGGCGCCGCTGGTCACTTGTCCCTGATTTTTGGTGCAGGCCTGTGCTATTTTTTCAGAAGCGGCCATATAACCAATTCTCCAGCCGGTCATAGAAAATGCTTTTGAAACACCATTGACAGCAATCACCCGATCAAACATATCTTCAAATTGAGCCATTGAAAAATGAGGTCGTCCGGTATAGTTGATATGTTCATAAATTTCATCGCTGACCACCACAATTTGCGGATGTTTTTGTAAAACATCGGCTAAAGCACGTAATTCTTCTTTTGAATAAATTGACCCGCTGGGATTACAAGGCGAGCTGTACATCAGCATTTTAGTTTTTGGAGTAATCGCAGCTTCGAGTTGCTCAGCGGTCATTTTAAAATCACTTTCCACAGAAGTTTCTACTTCTACAGGAACAGCTCCTGCCAGTTGAGCAATATCTTTATAACTAACCCAGTAAGGACAAGGTAAAATCACTTCATCTCCCGGATTGAGAAGAGCCCAGGCTATATTTGACAAAGCTTGTTTGGCACCGGTAGAAATTACAATTTGTGAAGGTTTATAATCTAAATTATTATCTCTTTTTAATTTTTCAGAAACCGCCTGTTTCATTTCCGGAAATCCATCAACAGGAGGATAGGCATGATAATCTTCTTGAATGGCTTTAATTCCGGCTTCTTTTACAAATTCAGGAATGCTGAAATCGGGTTCTCCCAAACTCAGACTGATAATATCTTCACCTTTGGCTTTAAGTTCACGAGCCTTGGCGGCCATAGCTAAAGTAGCGGAAGGCTCAAGGTTTTTTATTTTATCGGATAATTTAATATTCATAAAATGATTTTGCCCTTTTTAGGATTAAGTTATTGAAGGTTCTAAATGAATTTCCCGAAGTTGAATTTTTCGGGTTTGAAATCAAAGTTAAAAATTAATCTTAGAATCAACAGTCGTTTAAGTAAAAAACAAGTTTTCCCGAAAATGAAATTCCCGGGAAAACCAGATTGATTTTTTAAAAAATTAAATCATTTTTTTAGGATCCACCCATTTGTCAAATTCTTCTTCTGTAGTATATCCTAATCTTAAGGCTTCTTCTTTTAAAGTAGTTCCGTTTTCATGAGCGGCATTGGCAATCTCAGCAGCTTTATAATAACCGATGTGGGTGTTGAGCGCCGTAACCAGCATCAAACTGTCCTGAAGATGTTCTTCAATATTTTTGTGATTAGGGGTGATTCCTCTGACACAATTTTCTTCAAAAGAAACACAAGCATCACCAAGTAATTGTGCACTTTGCAAAACATTGGCAGCAATTACAGGTTTAAAGACATTGAGTTGAAATTGCCCCTGGGTTCCGCCAACAGTTACAGTAACATCATTTCCCATCACTTGTGCGGTGACCATAGTCAAAGCTTCTACCTGAGTAGGATTAACTTTTCCTGGCATAATAGAAGATCCGGGTTCATTGGCAGGAAGATTGATCTCTCCGATTCCGCATCTGGGTCCTGAACCTAATAAACGAATATCGTTGGCGATTTTATTTAAAGCAACAGCCAGTTGTTTTAAAGCTCCATGAGTTTCTACCATCGCATCGTGAGAAGAAAGTGCTTTAAATTTGTTGGTTGCAGTGATAAAAGGATAGCCTGTTAAATCAGCAATTTTTTCAGCTACTTTTTCGGCATAACCCTCCGGAGTGTTTAAGCCTGTTCCTACAGCTGTTCCTCCCAAAGCCAGTTCAGATAAATGTGGAAGAGTGTTTTTTAAAGCTTTTAAACCATATTCCAATTGTGCGGCATAAGCGCTGAATTCTTGTCCTAAAGTAACAGGTGTGGCATCCATTAAGTGGGTTCTTCCTGTTTTGACAATATCTTTATATTCTTTGGCTTTTTGATCCAGGCTTTTATAAAGTTGTTCAATCCCGGGAATGGTAACTTCCATTAATTTTTTATAAACGGCAATATTCATTCCTGTAGGGAAAGTATCATTGGAAGACTGAGATTTGTTTACATCGTCATTGGGAGCCAGAGTCATTTCGCCTTCACCGATTTTATTTCCTTTTAACTGATGCGCACGATTGGCAATAACTTCATTGACATTCATATTGCTTTGAGTACCTGATCCGGTTTGCCAGATTACCAAAGGAAATTGATCATCATGTTTTCCTGCTAAGATTTCATCGCAAACTTCTGCAATCAGATCTGCTTTTTCTTTAGGTAAAACACCTAATTCGCTATTGGTTAAGGCTGCAGCTTTTTTCAGATAAGCAAAACCATAAATAATTTCCAAAGGCATAGAAGCCGGCGATCCAATCTTAAAATTATTACGAGAGCGCTCGGTTTGGGCACCCCATAATTTATCGGCCGGTACTTTTACTTCTCCAAGTGTGTCTTTCTCAATTCTATATTCCATAATAATTTAAATTTTGATGCCAAATTTAAGGATTTTCCTGTTCATTCTTGAGATATTGTTTTACTTAAAAAAATAAGCTTTGGGGTTTTTATGAAGCCTTATTTTTTTTGTATTTTTAGCCTTTCAAATTTTAGACGAAATTGATTATGAAAAATAAACCCGGTAAAGTAAAAGATATTATAGGAAATAAGTTTCTTGAAGAAAGAAAAGTGTTTTTATGGGGAGCTGTTGATGATGATAACGCACGTGAAGTAGTTGATCAGCTGATGTATTTAGATATGATCAGCGATGAAGATATTGAGTTTTTTATCAATAGTCCGGGAGGATATGTAACTTCAGGATTTTCTATCTATGATACTATGCGCGGATTGAGAAGCGATGTTTCTACCATTTGTACCGGTTTGGCAGCTTCTATGGGTTCTATTTTATTATCCGGAGGAACCAAAGGAAAAAGATATATTCAGCCTCATGCCAAAGTGATGATTCATCAACCCAGCGGAGGAGCAAGAGGACAAGCAGCCAATATTGAAATTCAGGCTCAGGAAATTATGAAAACCAAAGAACTGAGTGCTAAGATTCTTGCGGAAAATTGCGGACAGACTTTTGAGAGAGTGATGAAAGATTTTAATCGTGATTATTGGATGGATGCTGAAGAATCTCTCGAATATGGAATTGTAGATGCCTTATATGAAAATAAATAAAGGCTCAAATTCTTTCTGAATGAAAGTTGAAAAAGTTTCTGTTGAAACCATCCTTCCTTTGCGAAGAGATGTTTTAAGACCCGGATTTACTTTAGAACAAAGCAGATTTGAAGGAGATTTGTGGACAGAAACTTTTCATCTGGCCATTGTGGAGAAAGATGAGGTTTTAGCTTGTGCTACTTTTATTCCTGAGATTTCAAAAGAATTTTCTGCTAAAAATCAATACCGGCTGAGAGGAATGGCTGTAGCCGGGAAGGCTCAAAACAGAGGATTGGGCAAAGCTGTTTTTCAAGAAGGAGAAAAACTTCTTCAACTAAAAAATATGGACCTGCTTTGGTTTAATGCCCGAAAAGAAGCAGTTGATTTTTATCTTAAACAGCATTGCCGGGTGAGAGGAGATGAGTTTGATATTTCTGATGTAGGACCTCATTTTCTGATGTTTAAAAAATTGAAATAGCTGATTTCTTTGGAAAGGAAATAAATCCGGAAAATTTCGATTTTAAGTTGAAGTTTTTAATTTAAATTCCTTTAAAATTCTGATATGACTATTCCTTTTTTTTCTGTTGTAATTGCTACTTATAATCGGGAAAAATTATTAAAACGAGCCTTGGATTCTTTGTGTCTGCAAACAGAAAAAGATTGGGAATTGATTGTTATAGATGATGGAAGTACTGATCAGACCAAAGAAATAGTCAAAGAATATGCTGAATTAAAACCTCAATATTTTTTTCAGGAAAATAAAGGATTCATCCGGGCTAAAAATGCCGGAATAAAAAGATCTAAAGGAAAATTTATCACTTTTTTGGACTCAGATGATGAATATGCACCTGATCATTTACAGCTGAGAAAAAAATTTCTCCGGGAAAATCCACAAACCGAATTTTTACACGGAGGCGTCAAAATCATAGGTCAGCCTTATGTGCCGGATGTAAATCAGCCTGACAAAAAAATCCATCTTTCCGAATGTTTTATAGGAGGAACTTATTTTTTAAGTAAGAAAGCCGTCGAAATTTTAAAAGGGTATGGCAGCACAGCATTATCTACAGATTTTGATATGATGCAAAGAGCGATATCTAAAGGATTAACCATCGAAAAAGTTGATTTTCCGACTTATATTTATCATCGGGATTCAGGAAGCTCCATTACCAATGACATGCTTAAAGGTTTGGATCAATAAAGATTATTTTACCAGAAATTTTCCATTCATACTTGCAAAATGACCCGGGAAAGTGCAGAGAAAATCATAAGAACCTTTGGCTGGGGCTTTAAAAGTGATTTCTGTTGATTCTCCTCCTCCAATCAGATCGGTATGAGCAATAATACGGTTGCTTTCAGGAATATAATCTGTAGCTCTGGCCTGGGCAGCTCTTTGAGCAAATCGGGAAGCTGAAACTCCTTCATCCAGTAAGACAAAATTATGACCCATGGTTTCAACAGACATTTTTCCGGTATGCTGAAGTTTTAAAACAACTATCTGATTTTCTCCGACAACCAGTTCTTTTTTATCAAATTTCATTTTATCATCAGCTTTAAGATTGATGTGGATGGTATCTTTTTTTAGTAATTCCGGATCAATGGAAGTTTCGGATGATTTATCTGAAGAATTTTTACAGGCTTGAAAACCTATAAAGCAAATTAGAATCAAAAAAAGAATTTTTCTTGTTGTCATAATAGAAGATTTATAACAAATTTACAATAAAAGTAAAACACTAAATTATAATTTGGAGTTTTATCTTCGTAATTTTGGCTCATCTTTAATCAAGTTGTTTTTGAATATGATTTCTGAATTTTCATTTACTTTGAAAATAGTTTTTATAAGTTTTTTGTTGTCTTCCTTTCAGCTTCATTCGCAAGTAAAGTTTGAATTTGGAAATTTGTCCGATGACGGTGTAAAACTTTTATATCAAAAATTTGATGCTGAAAATATTTCAGAAGGATCTTCGGGCAGCGATGTGGTTTGGGATTTTAGTCATATTCAAAAAACAGAAACCATTGAAAAGAAAATAATTCCTGCCGATTCTCTGGTTAAAGCCAACTTTCCCGATGCAGAATTTATGGAAATTATAGGTGACAGTATTTTTACCGCTCTAAAAGAAGAATACGGAAGAACATATAGTCTGGGATATTTTGATAAATCTTCCCAACTGAAAATTGCTTATCCTAAATCTTTGCTTCTCAGCCGTTTTCCGGTTTCTTATCAGGATGTGGTTTCCCGGGATTATTCCAGTGTTTTTGAATGGAAAGATAAAAAGCTAACAGGAGAAGGGCAGGTGAAGATAGAAGCAGATGCTTATGGGAGTTTGCGTTTACCGGACACGGTTTATAATCGGGTGATGCGTATAAAAATTCATCAAAAACAAACCTATCAGGTAGAAAAATTTGATTTGTCAAAAAAAGCGGTATGGGTCACTTATATTTGGCTGGAAGAAAAAGAAAGAAATCCGCTTTTAATACTAAGAAAAAACATTTCCAATGGAAAAGTCTTTAAAGAAGGCATGTATTTGATAAAATCCGAGGGATTGGGATTAAGAAGATTTAATCAAAGAGTTTTAAACTGAGTTTCCTCCTTTAAAACTCTTTGATCGAGATTCTAATATTGTTCTGATTCATTGGGGAAATCACCTGATTTTACATCCTGATGATAAGACTGAAAAGCTTGAGTCATTTCTTCGTGTAAATTCATATATCTTCTCAAAAACCGAGGATTAAATTCATGAGTCATTCCGATTACATCATGAATAACCAGCACCTGGCCATCCACCCCATTTCCGGCACCAATTCCAATCACAGGAATACTGATGCTTTCTGCTACTTTCTGAGCTAATTTGGCAGGTATTTTTTCAAGAACAATAGAAAAGCATCCTAATTCTTCTAAGAGTTTAGCATCTTCAAGTAGCTTTTCTGCTTCTTCCTCTTCTTTTGCGCGAACTTTATAAGTTCCAAATTTATTAATGGACTGAGGGGTCAATCCTAAATGTCCCATCACCGGAATACCGGCATTGAGTATTCTTGAAATCGAATTTTTGATTTCGCTTCCTCCTTCCAGTTTAATGGCACTGGCGCCACTTTCTTTCATAATTCGTATGGAAGAACGCAAAGCTTGTTTAGGATCGCTCTGATAACTGCCAAAAGGTAAATCACATACAACTAAAGCCCGATCGACAGCGCGAACTACTGAAGAGGCGTGATAAATCATTTGATCTAAAGTAATGGGTAAGGTTGTTTCAAAACCTGCCATCACATTAGCAGCAGAATCTCCTACTAAAATAGCATCTATGCCTGCATTATCCACAATTTTAGCCATGGAATAATCATAGGCAGTTAACATAGATATTTTTTCTCCGTGTTTTTTCATCTCTAACAGAGATTGAACTGTCACACGTTTGTATTCTTTTTTTGCAGTTGACATAAAATTTGAATTAAGTCGGTAAAGTTAAAAAAAATATGCTCAACTTCTTTAAGATGAAAGATAATCCTGATGGAGGCAGAATTAAATTTTTAGGTGAAACCGGTAAATTAAACTTTGATTAGGATGCTATTCAGGCATAAACTTTATATTTGCAAAAATAAGTTATGAAAGAGAAAGTCACTCCCTATAAAGATTCTGATCTGGCTAAAAAGCAGCAGGTCAGTGATATGTTCGATAAAATTTCCGGGGGTTATGATGGTTTAAATCGTGTGATTTCGTTGGGAATGGATAAATCCTGGAGGAAAAAAGTCGTAAAAGCCATTGTCAATCATCAGCCTGAAAATGTGCTGGATATAGCTACCGGTACAGGAGATCTGGCTATCAGCTTAGCTGAAAAAGGATTAAAAAATATTATAGGTCTTGATCTTTCAAAAGGAATGCTGGAAGTGGCTGAAAAGAAAGTCAAAGAAAAAAACCTTCAGCAGCAGATTTCATTGGTTGTTGGAGATTCAGAAGACTTGCCTTATGAGGAAAATCATTTTGATGCCATTTGTGTTGCTTTTGGAGTGAGAAATTTCGAAAATCTTGAAAAAGGTTTAAGTGAAATTTTGAGAGTTTTAAAACCCGGCGGACTTTTTATAGTTTTGGAAACTGCTGTGCCTGAAAAATTTCCTTTTAAACAAGGATATAAAATTTATACAAAATATATTTTACCCGGAATCGGAAGGCTTTTTTCAAAAGACAAATCTGCTTATGCCTATCTTTCTGAAAGTGCTTCTGTTTTTCCAAATGGAGAAGCATTCAACAATATTTTGAGAAAAACAGGGTTTAAACAAGTGCAGAGCTCGCCTCAGACTTTAGGAGTGGCTTGTATTTATAAAAGCTCAAAATAGCTGTCAAATTTATGAGAAACATATTTCTTGTCCTTATATTAATGATAGGTTTTCAACCGGCCTATTCCCAATTATTTTCCAGAGAAAAGATTAAAAATCTTGAAGATTTTGATAATAAACCCTGGTCCTGGGGATATTTCCTTGGATTAAATACCTATGATTTTAAATTTGAATATGCTGAGGAGGGTTTGGATGTAACGCTAAATAAAAAAATAGGGTTTAATGTGGGCTTGATCGGAAATATGAGGATTAATGAATATTTGGATCTGAGATTAGAGCCGGGGGTGATGTTTGTGGACAGAGAACTTATTTTTAATGAAGTAACAGATCCTTTGTGGGCCGATAAAAATGACAGAAGTGTAAAATCTACTTATATTCATGTGCCTTTGTTGTTAAAAGTTTCTACCAAGAGATACAATAACTTTAAACCTTTTGTGGAGGCCGGAATTTCTACTTCCTGGAATTTATCAAGTAATGAGAAAAATCCGGATGATAATTATGCAGGAGAATTCAGAATGAAAACCCATACCTATTATTGGGAAGTAGGTTTTGGCATCGATTTATATTTGTTTTATTTTAAATTTACTCCTTCTATACGCGGAGTTTTTGCTTTAAGTGATGAACTGGTGCGCGATAATCGTCCTGATAGTCAATTCACCGGAAACATCGATAAAATGATGTCAAGAGGAGTGTTTTTGAATTTTAAATTCCAGTAAAAAACAGAGGAATTTTCTAAAAAGGTTTAGTGATCATAAGCACAATGATGATCAGAAAAAACACATTTTCAATCCGCTCATAAAAAAATAATTTTTTGGAAAGCCGGTAGTATTCTTCAGGAATTTCTTCTCCTCTATGACTTTCGAGGAGAGCTTTTACAGGTTTGGCCCGGGGTGATAAAACTAAAGGACCAAAGGCCAGAGCAATTAAAAATAAAATCAAACTGCTCACATACCATCCGGCATAAAATAAAGCTGTATTGATGGCGCCCATCAGCAAACCGGTCAATAAAAGTAAAGTTCCTCCCACCATCACAAAAACATGAACCCTGTTTCTGATAAAATAAGCATGTTTTAATTCGGTCATATTTTTTGCTTTGGTCACTATATAAATCATCACAAAACCGGGACCCAATCCTAAGATAGCAGAAAAGACATGAATCAGGAGCAAGAAGGAATAAAGCGTCATAATTTTAAATTAAAAGTTACAGACCTTAGAAGGGATGCTCTGAAACTTTTGCACAAAAATAAACAACTCTTTTGATTTAGGTCGGATTTCCTGAAAGTCCTTTCCCAATCAAAAGAGTTGTTTGCTCTACCTGAAAAGTAGTTTATGAATGTTGATCAATAATTTCTTCGAGTTGCTGAGCCGGTACTACACCTGATTGTCTCCAAAGAATTTCTTTGTTTTTGAATAAAATCAGAGTAGGAACACCTCTAACATTATATGCCTGGGCAGCAGCCGGATTTTTATCAACATCAATTTTAATAATGGTTGCTTTTTCGCCTAAATTTTTCTTTACATCCTCAAGAATGGGATCCATCATTTTACAAGGACCACACCAGGTGGCGAAAAAATCTACCAAAACGGGTTTGTCTGAATTAATTATTTCTGAAAACTTTGTCATAACTTATTTATTTTACTTCTTTATATTCAACTTCTAAACTTTCTTTATCCTGATCTTTATTGCCGGAACCTATTTTTGTGCTGCAATTTCCGGAGGCACAGCCTAAACCAAAAACTCCCATGGCAGTAAACCAGAGTCCTGCCAAAACCAAAAGCCATTGTTTGTCCATAAGAGCTGAAATAGCTACATAGCCTCCAATCAGCAGGTAAAAGATTCGGACTAAAGACCAGTTTTTTAAAATCCTTTCTCTCATTGATTTTTATCTTTTTAATCTCTTTTGATGAGATCTTTTCTGTTGATAACAAAGTTGGCCAATTTTATTGCTTGTTTTGGTAACTTAAGTCACAATTTTTAATTAAATAAAATTTCTTTTTAAAATAAAATCATTTCATTTTTACAGTTGGAGAAGGTTCTAAAAAATAAGGTGTTTTTAATCTTTCTTTCGAAAAATTAAAAACACCTTCTTCAAACAAAAAACAACTATTTACGAACTATAGTTCTCCATCAAAAATCTTTTTTAGCTGATTTTATTTTTAATGTCACAATAGGAATAATCGTCCAGACAATTAAAATTAAAAAAGCAATTATACTTCCTAAATTACTTCCAAAGAATTTTTTAAATAAAGCTCCGGTATAACCGAGCATAGCTGAAATATCAAGCTTCAGCAACATCATAACTCTTGATAAATCAATAGGATTGGATAAACTGACAATCAAAGAAACTTTATCTAAAGGATAATCACTAAACATATTCAGGGCTATTAAGAAAATTCCATCATAAATAACAGCCATAAACAGCCAGACTAAAATGGCAAATCCAAAACCTTTGATTCGGTTATCATTGCTCAAGGCAATATTGTAAGAAAGACCTGAAAAAATAAAGCTTAAAAAAGTTCCCAGCAATAGGAGCTGAGCAAATTCAAAAATAGCTTCCGATTGGAATAAACCATAAATTATAAAAGGAATTCCCAATCCGATTACCAAACTAAGAGAAAGCGAAATAGCCACTCCAAAATATTGTCCCAGAAAAATGGAGCTTCGTTTAATGGGAAGCGCCAGCAAGAGTTCTGTAAATTCTTTTGAATTATAATAGTACATCACGCCAAAAATTGTTCCTATCAGAGGAACCAGCATGATAATTACATTCATTAATGTCAGAATAGCTTTTGAAAGACTTGGGTTCAGAAATAAAAGAACCACTCCTAATATTAAATAAAAAATGAGATAAACATAGCTCCAACGGCTTCTGATTAAATCAAAAAAACTGTATTTTAATATTTTAAGCATATTCTGTTTTCTTCAGTAAGTTAGCAATGGCAAATTCGAGATTTTCCTGTCCTGTTTGTTTTTTTAAGTCTTCTCCTGATCCTCTGAAATAAACTTTTCCTTCAAGCAGAAAAACAATTTCATCAGAAATTTCTTCCACAAAATTCATAATATGAGAAGTGAGAATAATAATTTTTCCTTTTTGCTTTTCTTCTTCAATCATCTCTCTGAGAATAATCAGTGCAGCGGGATCCAAACCGGTTGTAGGTTCATCCAGCACAATAAAAGGACTGTCAAAGAGAAAAGTCAGTGTAAGATTTACTTTTTGTTTGGTACCTCCGGATAAGTTGCTCAATCTTTTGGTCAGATGAGGTTGTAATCCCAGTCGATTGATATAAGGCGTTGGATCATAATCCGGTTTTTGCCTTAAATCTTTAATCATTTTCAGCAATTCATCTACTCTAAGGTTTTCCGGAAAATTGGCGATTTGAGGCAGATATCCGATGGAGTCTCTGTATTTCCATTTATTTCTGATATCTTTTCCCTGTATTTTTATCTCACCTGAAGTAGGCATCACCATTCCTAAAATACATTTTATCAAAGTTGTTTTCCCGGATCCATTCGGACCTAATACAGCAAAAACACCTTGATTGTTGATATCCAGATTGATACCTTTCAGCACTTCATTTTTTCCGTATTTTTTATGTAAATCTTTTATTTCAATCATGAATAATCTGTTTCATTTTTGGAGTTTCATCCATTAAATTGTCGGGTGTAAACACCGGGGATACTCTTTCTGCAAAATCGACTATATCTATAAACATACTTCGCAGCAAGATAATGGCTTCAGGTGATTTATTGACAAGATATGAAAACAATTTGACAGGTCGGTACGGAACATCTCCAATTCCATCTCTGTTAAGGTCATAACCGTTGTATTCACTCCAGTAATTTCCGTTGAAACTATTTTCATTCATTCCGCCTTTATACGCCAGATCAAAAGAATTATTCAGAAAATTATTGTTGGTAAAAATATTTTTATAATTGGCTCCGCGGGAATTAATAGCCCAGCCATTACTAATAAAATCATTGTTTTCATAAATCACTCTTGTTGCCCCTTCAATATTAATTCCGGTGGTATTTCTGTCAAAAGTATTATGAGTTATTTTTGCATCCACCACTTCTTTAATTAAAACTCCATAAGCGGCAGATCCCCAATTATCTTTAAAAACGTTATGGTGCATTTTCATTTCTTTGGAAAACATAATAGCGATACCGGCACCATTATTAATGAAATGATTTTCTTTAACCACATCATTGTGAGAGAACATAAAATGGAGTCCGTATCTCACATTATTCTGACTGATATTGTTACTGATAATATTATGGTTAGAAAACTCGAAATAAATTCCGTCTCTCAACTGAATAGATTCATTATTTTCAAGAACATTATAATGAGAATACCAAAGCTGAATTCCGTTTCCTGAATTAAATTCACTTTTGGCATTGCCGTAAATACGGTTATTGCGAACGGTTCCGTGGTTAGATTTTTCCAGATAAATCCCAAAAAAAGGATGTCGGATCAACAGGTTTTCAACCATAAAATTTTCTGCTTCTCTAAGACGAACCGCAGAATAATCTTCTAAATGACTGGAACCTACATTAATGATTTCAAATCCGTCTATGGTAACATCATCAGCAGTGACTAAAATAATTTCTCCTTTATTTTCTCCATCTATAACCGCTCCTTTTTCGGCTTTTAAGGTGATGGATTTATCGATAAGAATATCAACTTCTTTATAAAGCCCTTTTTTAACTAAGACTGTATCGCCGTCATTAGCCTGTTCTATTGCGTCAGAAATGCGATTGTTAGTGCAATCAGGGCAAACTTCAATGATAGCAGCCATGGAAAATGTTGAAATTAAAAATCCTGTAAAAAATAATATGACGAAAACGAATCGATTCAATTTAATCAGTGTTGAGATTGTGGATTTCGTTCAAGTTGAAGTTTTACTTCATTCCAGTTATATAATTCCCCGCCATATTCATTCTGGATTTCCTCTGCAGTAGATTGATTTTCAAGAGCAGATAAAAACTCACCCATAGGGCTGGGTATATTTTCAGAAATAATAAAAACAGCATTTTTAGCATCTATCATTTTACCGGGATCGTTATAATCTGCTGAAAGAATATGAAGCATTTCTTCTTCATTATTTTCTTGTTTTAAGAAGTTGATCATACATTCAGTAGCATCAAACTTAAAGTTTTTCCCTTTGTCAGTTACCAATTGTGCTGCGTGCGATTGATCGACTATGGTCATTCTGCAGAAATCACAAGCTTCCTCGCCATAAGCGATAGGCTCTACATTTTTACTGCAAGAAATAAGAGTAGTGATAAGAATTAAAATAAAAAATGATTTTTTCATGAGGATAAAGATTTGGTTAAACTTTTTCTTCCGACTATATAAGAGATGAAAACGATGATCATTCCCGCAAACATCAGGTAAGCACCTGTATGAGGCCAGGAGTCAACATCAAAATTCAACAATTTAACATGCCCGATTAAAGGAGGTTTATAAACCATGGGTTTTCCTGACGCATCTAATAGTCTAATACTTGCATTGGGGTCTAAGTCAGTTCCGTAATCCAATAACCATTGATTAAAATCGTACATACCCAGGAGTCCTAACACACTCATTACGATGAGCCATATTAGAAAAGCATTGGGTTTGACTACTTTAAAGAATCCTAAAATACCCAGTAAAATTCCTATTCCGGCCATTCCGCCAACAACTTTGGGAAAAACATCAAATTCCCACATTTCACCCGGTTTTGGGATAGGCTTCATACCTATATAGTGGTTCAGCATATCGATATTAGGCAAATCAAATTCTTCCTGACCGACAATATTGGTAATATAAATATTCATACCTAATCCTTCAGGATATTGAGGTGCCACTAAGTGAATATGCCATAATGGATAGAGAAATAAACCCAGCAATAAAGCAGAGCCGATTATCATTAATATTCCGGCTTTTTTCATTTTTTTTGTTTTTGTTATTATACATTTTTTGGGAAGGGTAGCGGAGTCTTACAACTCCGCCGTTTTCCCTTGAACTGTAAGGTAGTTCGCTCTCTTAAAAACTCCTTACAAACCTAAATTAATTATTCGACGTTCTCGTTCAGAGACCAGGACAGCTCGATATCGGAATCTTCAGGAGAAACTCTAACATATCCTTGCATTTCCTGGTGAAGCGCTGAACAGAAGTCTGTACAATAGAAGGGGAATATACCTTCATGAGGAGGCTCCCAAACTAAAGTTTTTGTTTGTCCGGGGACAATTAACAATTCTGCGTTCGTATTTCCCATTACGGCAAAACCGTGAGGAATATCAAAATCCTGCTCCATATTGGTAATGTGGAAATAAACTTTGTCGCCTACTTTAATTCCTTCAATATTATCAGGGTTAAAGTGACTTCTAATCATTCCCATATGAACGTGAACATTCTTTCCGTCTCGCTCGATACGAACATCATTGGAGCTTTTTACCACTCTTTCGTGATCGTTTTCACTGGAAAGTCTGTAAATCTTACGTGATTTATCTTTTATTTTATCAGCATGAATCATAGAAGCATAGTGAGGTTCTCCAATCATGGGGAAGTCAATAAGCATTTCCATTTTATCTCCGGAAATATCAATTAACTGTCCGGGCTGATTCATTTCAGGACCTACCGGTAAATATCTGTCTTTGGTAATTTTGTTCATAGCCAGCAAATACTTTCCGTCAGGCTTTCTACTGTTTCCACCGGGGATAGATAAGTGTCCGGGAGAATAATAAACATCAATACGATCTAATACTTCCTGAGTGCTTACTTTCCATTTTACAACTTCTGAAGAAATAAAGAAAGTAGTATAAGCATTTCCTCTTTCGTCAAATTCTGTGTGCAGAGGTCCAATTCCCGGTTGCTCTACGATTCCGGCGATAGTTGTGTCAAAATCTAAAATTGGAATTCCATAAGCTTCATCCACAAAATTTTCATTGTCAATAGCTTCTTTAATTTTGCTAAAAGAGTGAACTACCAGGTTTGCAGAAAGTTTTCCGTTACTTACAATATACTCTCCTGTTGGATCAACATCCACTCCGTGCGGAGATTTTGCTGAAGGAACGAAATATACCATTCCGGGTAATTCAGCAGGATCCAGTACCAGAACTTCATCTTTCATAGTGCTGGTAGCGGTATGAGTTTGGCTGTCATATACGTTATGTGCATATTTTGCCTTTTCGATTCTACCTTTACCTTGTTTTACATACTCTTCTGCTTTTTTCCAGTCGATAACAGTCAGGAAGTCTTTGTCTCTTTTAGCAGAGTTTACTTCCAGTAAAGTATGAGCTTCTTCGGTATTATAAGTAGTCAGGAACATATATCCGTGAGACTTATCTCTTCCGGGGTGGGCAAGGTCATAGTTAAATCCGGGTAGTCTGATTTGGAAAGCTATATCCATTCCACCATCATCTTGATCTACACTAATAAAAGAAACAGTAGCTTCAAAGTTTCCTTTATAATCTTTAATAGGCATGTCTCTTTGAGGAATGGGAACTCCAAAACGTGTTCCTGCCACAACATACTCTGTGTTTTCTGTTACAAAAGCAGAGTTGTGGTTCCCGGCAGAGTTAGGAATTTCTATAATTTCCTGAGTTTCGAAATCTTCCAGACTAATTCTTGCAATTCTTGGAGTGTTGTTTCCGTTTGCAAAAACCCATCTTCCGTCTAATTCTCCATTAGTTTGTGAAATATCAGGGTGGTGTAAATCATCCCATGGCACAAAACCATAAGAAGTTTCTAACATCGATTTTGTTTCTTCACTATATCCGTATCCGGATTGTGGATCTTGAGAGAACACCGGAATAATCTTCAATAAACGAGCGGATGGAAAACCATAAGTATAAACTTGTCCGCTAAAACCACCGGATAAAAATCCGTAATATTCGTCGTATTCACCCGGAGCGACATAAACCTTTTCTGCCGCACTTTTTGAAGAGCTGCTACTTCGGCTTTTGCCGTTTGCTCCGCCGGGAGTACAGGATATGATAGCTGAAACAGCTACCAGTACACCAAATAATCTAAAAATCTGTTTCATAGTTATAAATTAATTATTAATTGTTTTTCATTAAAGGGTTCTAAAATATTCGAGAATAGCTCTGGCTTCATCTTCAGTAAGACCTTGATTAGCCATAGGCGAACCATTATACTCGATTAGAAGTTGTTTGGCAATCGGATCTTCTTTTACCATTCTTTCAGGATTTAGAATCATGTTCATAGTCCATTCAGGAGAACGACGCTCTAAAACTCCTTTAGGGGCAGGACCGATAAATTTCACATCCGGCTTATGGCAAGCTAAACAGTTGAGGTCATAAATTTCTTTTCCTCTGGCTGCCATATCCTGATCAATTTCATCAGGAAGTTCTAATGATTTCACAGGACCTACTCCTTTATTTTCCATATCGACGGCAACTCCATCTACCTTGTCATATTTTACTTCTTTTTGTTCGATTTTTGGTTTGTCAGTTTCGGTTGCCTGATCTTTCTTTTTTTCATTGTTCCCACAACTGATTAAGAGACCAAGGAACAATAAGAATAATGAAATTTTTTTCATAAATTCAAGGGTTTTTTTAAGGGTTTAACTAATTGAATGGTTTAAATTATATAATTTTATTGAAAACTCCATATTTCAATGCTCATATTTTGTGTAAAAGTAAATCAAATGTTCTGCTCCTACAATGATTTGAATGGAACAGTCTTATGATTCTCATCATATAACGATGCGTAAATATCTGGCTTGCAGGGGTTTAGATTGAAGATCAAAAAGTCCTTAATTCTCAGGAAAAATTTTTTTACTGAAAAGTTTGAACCGCAATTTTATCTGTTTTAAGTAAGATTTTGACAAAAAAGGGAAGGAAAAAGAGAAGAGAATTATTTAATTCACCATGTTTTTTAATTTTATTTCATCTAAGATTTCTACGGAACGACCTTGGATATTAATTAATTTTTCTGCTTTAAAGTCACTTAAAGTTCTAATTAAAGATTCTGTAGTGGTTCCGGAGATATTGGCTAATTCTTCTCGGGTGATCCGGATTCGGAAATTGGTTTTACTGTCTTCTGATGAAAACTTTTCTTTTAAAAGCAGAAGCGCATTGGCTACTCTTTTTCTCAAGGAATTATAGGCGAGCTGTACCATTTGATCTGCTTTATAATTATTGTTTTGAGCCAGAGCTCTGGTAAACTGCAGAACGAATGAGCTGTTCTTCTGAAGTGTTTCCTGAAAATCATTTCTGGAAATCAAAAGTAATTCAGCATCTGATAAAGCCTGAGCGGTTATTCTGTAAGTGCTTTCTTCCAGCAAAGCAATATAGCCTAAAAAATCGCCTTCGGTATATAAACCAACAGTGAGTTCTTTTCCGGTGTCACTTGTTTTATAAGCTTTTACTTTTCCTGATTTAATGTAAAATAAATATTGTGGATAATTTCCTTCTGAAAAAATCTCTTGATTTTTCTTGTATTTATTGGTTTTGCTATTGGCAAAAAGTTCATCAAAAATTTCTTCTTTAGTGAGAGAAGGTTCTTTTGGCACATCAGATTGTTTATGAGAAACCTTTTTTAAACGGCTGTCAATCGCATTTAATAATTCCATTTCAGTGAAAGGTTTCATCAAATAATCGTCGGCGCCCATTTCCATCCCTTTTCTAAAATCGGCTCTTTCGGTTTTGGCGGTAAGAAAAATAAAAGGAGTCTGAGCCAGTTCAGGTGTTCTTTGAAGTAAATGTAAAACTCCATATCCATCCAGATCCGGCATCATAATATCTGAAATAATTAAATCAGGAAAATACTGTCGGGCTTTGGCTACTCCGGTTTTACCGTTATCAGCAGTAATAACTTCATAACCGGCCAGTTCGAGTAGTTCAGCAGTATTTTCAAGAAGTTCTTTATTATCTTCTATGAGTAAAATTTTTTTCATTGTTTAAAACTAAGAATAACTTCAGTTCCTTGATTTAATTCACTTTTAATTTCGATTGTTCCTCTCATTAATTCTACATAATTCCTGACAATATGTAAACCTAAACCTGTGCCCGGAATGGTCAATGCATTTTGTCCTCTAAAAAATCTTTCAAAAATATGCTTTTTATCTTCTTCAGAAATACCAAATCCCTGATCTTTTATCCGAATATAAAGATTTTTTTCGGTGCATTCACTATTCATTTCTATCAGTGTGCCCGGTTCAGAAAATTTGGAGGCATTGGTAAGAATATTGGAAATAATATTTCTTAAAAGTTCCTGATCTAAATTCACAATTTCATTTCCTTTGTGCTGATACTTCAAAATCTGATCTTTTTTCGCCAGATGATCAAATTCAGCCTGAATCTCTAAAAGGAATTCCTGTAGATTAAAAATGCTGTGATGAACATTAAGTTTTTGAGATTTTACTTTATCTATGGTTAAAAAATCATTTAAAATTCTGTTGATATTACGAACGGCTGATTGAATTCTATCAATATGTTTATCGCGCTGAGGCTGTTGATCGGTTTCTGTATATTTTTTTAATAAAGCAGCAGAAGACAATATAGTGGTTAGTGGAGTTTTAAATTCATGAGAAGCCATAGAAATGAAATTAGACTGCATATCGGTGAGTTCTTTTTCCTTTCGTAAAGAGGCCAGAATATCAGTTACTTTTTTTTGATAATTTCTTTCGGAAGCTTCCATTTTTTTACGAACACTGATGTCAATTACAAAAGCAAAAACATAAGACCGGCCATTTGATTCAAAGGGGGAGAGGCTAATTTCAACAGGAAATTCGGTTCCGTCTTTTTTTAAACCATATAAATCTCTTCCGGCTCCCATAGCGCGTGTTTCAGCCTTTTCCTGATAAGCCGAACGCTGTTTGATATGAGCTTTTTTATATCGTCCGGGAATAAGTGTTTCAACAGGCAATCCTATAAGTTCACCCGGTTGATAGCCAAAAATATTTAAAGCAAAACGATTGGCAGAAATAATTTTTCCGAAAGAATCACTGACCAGGATGCCAATGGTGGCATGATCAAAAATAGATTCATACAGCGGCGTGTTTTTATGTTTTTCCATGGGTTTTGTAATCAATGTTTTTTGTTGTTTTTCATGGATGAATGAAGCTTTATAAAATACGAAAATAACTAAATTAACTTGCTTTTGAAGAATTTGCAGAAGAGAAGGTGAGAAGTACAATAGAAAAGGGAAATCTAAGAGAAGAAAAACAAAAACCTGCTTTATTAAATTTATTTAAGAAAAGGGTTTGGGTTTTAGAGAATTTTAGCATCGGATTCCTTAATCTTCTGCTTAAAGAGCTTGTAATTGAATAATTTTATTTGTTGTTTTGTTTTTCAAGAGTCAATGAAAAATAAATCTTTTATGAAACTTGAAATACAGGAAGGCGTCAGTCCTGTCCTAAAAAAAGGAATCAAAAATTATTTGATTGATATTGATGGAACCATCACTGAAGACATTCCCAACGAAGAACCCGAACGCATGATGAAAGCCGAACCCTTTCCCGGGGTGGTTGAAACCATAAATAGATGGTTTGAATCCGGTCATCAAATCTGCTTTTTTACTTCCAGAACGGAAGATTTAAGAGAAATTACTGTAGATTGGCTGGAAGAACACGGTTTTCAATATCACAGTATTATTTTCGGAAAACCCAGAGGAGGAAACTATCACTGGATTGATAATCAGCTGGTGGGAGCTAAAAGACATAAAGGCGAACTGGACCGCTTAGATTTAGAACTGGCGAAATACCGAAGTTTTTAAATTTTTAAAATCCTGGTTCTTATTTAATTAAATGCCTGGCAAAAAGAAAATCTTTTTGGGGAAGGGGTAATCTACCGAAAATTTGTAAAGAAGCTTATTTAATAAAATAAGAATTTTCTTAATAAAAAATTATGTAAATTTGCCTCATGATTTATTAAGATTTCATGAGAGAATTATTTGCATTACTCCTAATTCTGTTTTTATTGTCTTGTGACAAAAACACCAAAAATAATCCGGAAAATTATCTTGATGCCGGACTCTTAGAATTAAATATAAAATCCAATCCGGAAGGCGAGGAAATTGTTCAACGTTTAGAGCAAGAAACAGGAAGTGTAAAAAGAGAAACAGCTTCTGTGTATTATCGTTTTCAAAATAGAAATTATCGGATTGAAAGAAACTGCGGATGGTTTGAATTTCTTCATGAATCGCCCAATGTAGAGCAGGAGGAAATTATCAAAATGGATAATATTGAATTAATTCAAGTAATTAATAACATCACCAGAAGAGATTTAGCTGACAGTACAAAATTGAGATTGGCCAGGCATATGAAACTCAAATTATTTTTGATGGAAATGCCTTTTGGTTTGAATTCGCCAACTGTTCAAAAAGAATTTTTAAATCAGGAAAAAATAAAAGAGCAAAATCTATCCAAAATTAAAATCGAGTGGATCGAAGATAATTATGAAAAACCTTATAAGGTTGAATCTGTTATCTGGGTAGATGAAAAGGCAAATGACATAGCTTATATTGCTATGGATTTAGGAGATGAAAATAATATTTTCTTATATGAACCTTTTAATAAAAGAGAAATAGAAGGTATTGTATTTATGGATTATCATAAATATTCAGGTAAAAAAAATAAATTTTCTCTGGAAGAAATGGGAAGAGCTCTTGATAAAAATAAACTCGAAGAGAAACCGGATCTAATATATTCGGATATTCGGGTATCAGTAAGTGAAAAAGATTGTAATTAAAACTGAACTTTCAGCAATTCATCCTGAATTTCTCCATGCTCATCAATGACCACTTTATATAGATTTCCATAATCCAGTCCATGTATATAAGAGTATTTTGATTTTCTTAAAATACGATTAACAAAAGCAGGAGTAGTGTCTTGATGACCTACAATCAAAATTGTTTTTCCTTTGGTTTGTTGTTGAAAATCTTCATTATATAAATCTGAAGGATCATAAATCTGATGTGTTTTTCCTAATTTCTCAAGTAAAGGCTCTGCGGTTTCATGAGTTCTGATAAGGTGGGTGCAAAAAACCAGATCTATTTCTTTATCTGAAAAATAATCAGCCCAGTGCAGAGCTCGTTGTCTTCCTTTTTGAGTTAATCCTGGATTATGCGTTCCGTCATAATCCTTTTCTGCATGTCTTATAAAATAATAAGTAGTTTTCATTTAATTTGGAATAAGTTCTAATAAAATCACCTGATTGAGCTGAGGAGTCCAGCTGCTAAAATTATTATCAGCAATCACCACTAAGGTCTGATTTCCATTAGGCAATATAGGACCAAAGGAAATACCTTCCAAATTGTCAACTATTTTACCGGTCAATTTCTGCCGAATTTCATTAAAATCAAAGATTAAGGTTTTTTCTGCAGGAATAATCTCTTTGTTTATTTTTCCTTTAAGGCTTTTTGTGTGTAAAGTATTGCTTGCTCTTCCGGCATCTGCTTCATAAAGTCTTACCCGCATACCACGACTGCCATGTCCTGCTGAAAATGCTCTTTCCAAAACAAAAAATTTATCCGGGGCATAATTGAGAATTGCACTGACACCACTCCACCCAAAAGGTAAAAGAGGTAATTTTCTCAATCGGTCTAAGGAATAGGCGAATTGTTTTTCAGGCTGACGACTTTTTTTGTCAAACATGGTAAAACGAACAGGAGATTTTGTGTTATATAATTTCACTTTTCCTCCATCTCTTTTCATCGGAAGTTCATTGGCTACCCAGATTTTTTTAGTATCAGGACTTTCACTTAAACCTTCAAAAACACCATTGTTTCTCAAACCTTTTTCGGCATCTGGTTTAAAGTAAGGGGGAATTTCAAAAGTGTGTAAGAGTTTTCCTTCATCATCCAGTTCGGCAATAAAAGGATCTTTATTATTTTTTATAGAACCTTCACTGCTGACAAAAAACCTGTTGTTTTCTTTATTATAAATCAATCCTTCAGAATCCCAAAAAAGAGAGGGGTTTTCCTTTCGATCGATTGAAATAACTTCTTCAAATAAAAGAGTATCTATTTTATCTTTTTTAAGAACAATCCGGAATTTATAAATTCGTGGGGAGGAAGGAAGATCACAAACAGCATAAAAGAATTTCCCATCGAAGTCTAAACCCGATAAACCTCCAACCTTTGTTCCTTCCACTTGCTGATTTTCAGGAATAATATACTCATCCAAAAATCTTACTTTCCAAGACTTTTCAAAATGTTTAGAAGTTCCACAACTAAATAAAGTCAACAGAAATAATAGAAATAAAAGATTTTTAAAAGACAAAACTCCAAAGGTTATAGAAAGCTAAAAATAAAAAAATAGAATTAGAAAAATAGGCAGGAAAGAGATTTTGAAAGACTCATCTGAAGAATTGGATTTTCAATTCTCTTTCTGAACAAAATATCTTTAATTTGCATTACAAATTCTAATTTTAAAAATTGATGGAAGAAGAATTCATAGAAATTAATATCCTTAAATTAATAGCTACTTTGGTTTCTTTAGGAATTTTGCTTTTTCTGCGTTTTACTTTGTTGAAAGTCATCAGAAGAGTAGCTGATAAATTTGAACGTTTTCAATCTCGCACAGCTATTGTGATTAGATATACGAATGTTTTTTCTTTCTTTTTATTTTTAATTTTCCTTTTGCTGATCTGGGGGATTAACTTTAAGCAAATCGGACTTTTTGTATCTTCAATATTTGCAGTGATAGGGGTTGCTTTTTTTGCTCAATGGTCTATTTTAAGTAATATGACCAGCGGAGTGATTATGTTTTTTAGCTTTCCTTATAAAATAGGTGATTTTATAAAAATCCATGATGGCGATCATTCTATTTTTGGGCATATAGAAGAAATTCGATCTTTTCATGTGGTTTTAAGAACTTTGGATAGAGAAGAAGTTACCTTTCCGAATAGCCTTATGCTGCAAAAAGCTGTTTCTATTTTAGATGAAGAACATATTGAAAAATTAATTCAACTAAAAGCTAAAAAAGAACAGCAAAAATCGGAAGAGGAGAAGGAATCGGACAATTAACTTCTCTTCAATTTATTTTTTAATTAACCGATAGGTTTTGGTTTTTCCTTCCATATTAACTTTCATAAAATACACTCCCTGAGCTAAAGCTTCTAAATTCAATTGGATTTGTTTTTGTTTTGGATTAAAATCAAGAACAATCCGACCATTTAAATCATAAATAAAAAGATAATCAACAGGATATTCAGCTTTAAGATTCAGAATATTTTTCACCGGATTCGGATAAAAAACAAAATCTTTAAAAAACTGATTATCTGTAGCCATCGTTTCAACTACTTCAATATTATAATCCTGAATTTGTCCAAACTGAACACTCTGACAACCATCCTGAATAGGGGAGCCGTAGTTTTTAATAATTCGCATTCTTTTATTTCCCAAACTAACAGTATCAGGAAAATGAATAAATCCGGAAGCTGAAATCCCATCAGTTCCCGAAGAATTGGAAACACTTAAATTATTTCCACTTTCAACAAAAAACTTTTCATCATCATCAAAACTTCCATTTTCATCAAAATCTATAAAAACGCTGAAAAAGCTTGTATAATCACCTCCTGTAAAACCTTCCAAAGAAATCTCATAACTTTGTCCTCTTTCCACCTGAGTTGAAAGATGGGTAAAATCTAAATAACCTGAAGAAGAATAAGCTTCAACAGAATTATCAATTTCCCCAAAAACTACTTTGGTGATAGGTTCGACAGCATAAGCGACAGCAGGAAGGCAAATTTCCAATTCATAATTATCGGTGCAATTATTTCCTAAACAAGTTTTTAAATTAATATTATTTCTCATCAAATTAGCCGGTTGTTCTCCAAATCCCATACTAAAATTAATTCCGACATTATTTAACAAATGACAATAACTCATAATGGTTCCTCCTTCATTATAAGGGATGGGACCATTGGTACAACCTTCAGAATAAGTGAAATCAAAAGTGGGTCCGCAGACATCAATAGGGGTATTATCACCATTCCAGGCGCAGGCATGGGTGTGAGGAGAGCCAAAAGAATGACCCATTTCATGACTCATAGCCATAATAGTCCATGAATAAACCGGAACCATCTGATAATATAAATCAATTCCTGAATAAGCATAACTGTACATGGTGCAAAGAGAATCTAAAAAAGCCACACTGGTAGTGGAAGGAGAATTGATCAAATGAGCGAGGTCTCCATTAAAATTCACACGCAAATCTGTAAATAAATCCAGGTTGCTATAATAATCTCCTGTATATAAATCAGGCTCAGTCCAGACCATAACCTCGTGGATGGAAATTAAAATATCATCATTTTTGTATAAAGTGTTGACGTTATTGTGAACCCCCGTCAGCCAGTTCAGGGTTTGTTCTAAATTTTCATTGTTATCCAAAAACGGCTGATAAGCTACTTCATAATAAACTTTTACACATTTTGTGGGATCTGAAGATTCCAAGGAATTAGCAGAAGGTTGTGAATTTTCAGTGGGTGGCAAATAATCTGCTTCACAGCGGAAGGGATTATTTTCAGTTAAAGTATGATCGGAGTAGGAAATATGATGAGATTGATCTTTCAGTTTTCCTACCACAATATTTCCGGGTTCTCCTGAAATAGATAACACTCCCATTATTTCATCTTTAAAAAAACTAAAAGCAGCAATACTGTTAGGATTGTTTTTTTCAATTCCCCTGTAATAAATGCCGGGGGTATAATTTTGTTTTTCCTGATGTTGATTAAAAACAGTAAAAGAATCTGAGAAAATATCTTCTTTGTAAAGTTCTACAGTAATTTCTCGATCTTCATAAGGAAAAGTAATTGTTATAGTTTGAGCTTGATCCTGTACAATTCGGTTTAACTCGATTTGATTGATATTAAAACTTATGGCATTGGCAACCTGATTTTTTACTTCTGAAGAGGTTGAAGGAAGATTTTTTAAGTTAACCACATCATACTTCTCAAAATTTGAAGACCGATCGTGAAACTGTTGAACTTTTTGAGGAATGGGTTTAAGGTTTTGAGCAGGTAAAGAAAAGCTCAACAATAATAAAAAAGACAAAAGGGGTAAGGACCATTTCATTTTTAAAAATTTTTTAAATGTATCGAGCTTTTTGAAGTTGAGCAAATTTTCATTGATTAAATTTTAAGGAATACAATAGCTCGAAATAAAAAAGGCTGAAAATCCGCAGAGTTTCAGCCTTTCCACATAAAAATAAATTTTTTAATGAATCTTACTAAGTTTCACATCAAAAATTAAAATAGCATTGGGTGGAATCATTCCTCCGGCTCCTCTTTCGCCATAAGCTAAATGCGGAGGAATAATCAATCTTGCAGACTCTCCTTCGCTTAATAATTGTAAGCCTTCATCCCATCCCGGAATAACTTGTCCGGCTCCAACAGGAAAACGAAGAGGTTGCTGTCCGTCTTCTTCAGATCTTTTATCAAAAACTTTTCCATCAGGAAGCATACCTTTATAAAACACTTCAATTTCCTGACCGGCAACGGGTTTTTTAGAACCTTCTACTTTATCAGTAATCTTATATCTCAATCCGGAAGAAGTTTCAGAAAAACCTTCAGCTAATTTATCGATTTCTTGTTCAATTTTTTCCATAACAGCCTCCTGTTCTTTTCTTTTGGCAGACATTCTATCTTCAAAAACTTTAGCTGCATCAAAATCTTTAGCATCTTGACCAACCCGGATGATTTTTACGTGATTCATCACCACATCTTCAACAGGAACATCTCCGGGTTTAGTAACTTCTACTTTTCCAATAGAATCTACCACTTCCTGACCTTCCACAATTTTTCCAAAAACAGAATAACCTCCGTCCAGCATAGGAGTAGCCTCTAAGGTGATAAAAAATTGGCTTCCGTTTGTGTCAGGACCTGCATTGGCCATAGATAAAACACCTTTGGAATCATGTCTTAAGCCGGTGTCTGTTTCATTAGGAAATTGATAGCCCGGACCACCTCTTCCTGTTCCTTCAGGATCTCCACCCTGAATAACAAATCCTTCAACCACGCGGTGGAATTTAAGACCGTCAAAATATTTTTTGTCCTTATATTTTTCAGAAACCTCAGTGTTGTTTCCTTCAGCCAAAGACACAAAGCTGCTTACTGTTAATGGAGCTTCTTTATAATTTAAACTGGCTGTAAAATCTCCGTAATTGGTTTCGAATTTCGCATATAATCCATCCGGAAGATTGGATTTCTCGTTTTTTTTACAAGCAAAAGAGCTCAGTACGACTACAAATGCAATAAATAAGTTTTGTTTCTTCATTGAATTAGGGTTTAAATAGTTGTTTTTTGTTTTCTTCTTTTATCGAGTGTAAAGTGACTGTAGAACGAATGGGGATGTTGTGCCCAATTTTATTTTCATCTCCGTAATAATCGTATGCAACAGAAGAGGGAAAATAAAAAGTGATGGTTTCTCCTTCTTTCATCAGTTTTAATCCATTTCGCAGGCCACTGAATAAATCTTCTTTATCCATTTTATATTCCTGAAGTCCAATTTCATCTTCAGAATATATTGTTTTCCCGTCTAAGGTCGAAACGTCATAAGAGAATTGAACAATATCTCCAAAACCCGGTTTCAGGGTATCAGATTCATTTCTTTCCAAATATTTATACCAGAATCCGTTGGGGGAACTGTGGTATTTTGCTGAATCTTTTTCTATTATTTCAAAAATCTGTTTTTCTTGTTCAGCTTGAATAGCTTTATTTCGCATAGCTGACTGCTTGAGGAATCTTCCGGTTCTTTTAACCACAGGCTCTCTTGGTTCAGGGGTTTGACAAGAAAAACTTATCAATAATAATATGAACAATAGCTTTTTCATAATACCTGATTCAATTGTCCGGCATATTCTTTTATAGTTTTTTCAAAAAACGCTACGGTTTCTTCCATGCTTTGCTGACATCTTCCTCCGGCGGCATTTTTGTGTCCGCCCCCGTTGAAGTGATTTCTGGCAAACTGGTTGACATCAAATTCGCCTTTTGAACGAAAAGAAATTTTGATTAGCTCTTCTTCTTTATTTTCAATAAAAATAACCGCAAAAATAATTCCTTTTAAAGACAAACCATAATTCACAAAACCTTCAGTATCTCCTTTTTTAAAATTATGATCATCCAGTTCTTTTTGTGTCAAGGTGATGTAAGCCGTATTTAAGGAAGACAACACTTTAAGATTTTTTAGAGCTACTCCCAGCAACCGAAGCTGATCGGGCGTTCGTGTATCAAAAATATTTTGATGAATGAGAGCATTATTCGCTCCCTTATCAATTAAATCAGCAATCACTCTGTGAGTATTGCTGGAAGTGGAGGGATATCTGAAAGATCCGGTATCGGTCATAATTCCTGCATATAAACAAGTAGCAATCCGATCGGTAATAAGATGAGTTTTATTAAGTCGATTAATAAAATCATAAACCAGTTCGCTGGTGGAAGAAGAATTGACATCACTATAAATATATTCTGCATAATCTTCCGGTTGCTGATGGTGGTCAATCAGCACAAAATCAGCCTGACTTTCACCTAAAATTTCGGCCATTTTTGTGCCGGCTCTGGATAGAGAATTAAAATCGAGTGTAAAAATCAGATCAGCTCTTTTAATAATATTTTCTGCTCTATCGGGATCCTGATCAAAAATAATAACCTGTTCATTTCCCGGAAGCCATTTTAAAAATTCAGGATAATCATTGGGTGAAATAACAACCGGTAAATGTCCCATAGCGCTTAGGAAACTTCGTAAACCCAAAGTAGATCCCATCGCATCTCCGTCCGGATTAATATGAGGAACAATGACAATTTTTTTGGGCTCGTTTAAGAGCTTTGACAGTGAATAAAATTTATTTTCTTCCATAAAAAACGAAGATACAATTTATATTTTTTTGATTGGCAATTTGTGAAAAAATCTGCTTTATAATTTAGCAAGATATAATTTTTTATAGGATTCTATATTTAAATGTTTACATTTGCCAAAAATAAAATAATTTAAAAAGCAATGGCAGGAAAAAAAACCTTTACAATGCTCAAACCCGATGCTGTAGAAAAAGGGCATATCGGTGCTATTTTGGAACAAATTAATGCTTCCGGGTTTCGCATCGTAGCAATGAAAATGACTCAAATGTCTAAAACTCAAGCTGAACAATTTTATGCTATTCATAAAGAACGTCCGTTTTTTGGAGAATTAGTAGAATATATGACCCGCGGCCCCATAGTAGCAGCTGTTTTAGAAAAAGATAATGCAGTAGAAGATTTTAGAGCGCTCATTGGAGCGACCAATCCTGAGGAGGCAGCTGAAGGAACTATTCGTAAAAAATATGCGGCTTCCATTGGTGAAAATGCGATTCATGGAAGTGATAGTGATGATAATGCAGCTATTGAAATAGCTTTTCATTTTGCCCAAAAAGAGGTTTTTTAAAAAACCCATTATTTTAATACCTCAGACTTCCAACAAGTTTATTCGGTATTAAAAACTAATTTTTACCCCGAAGAAGAGCAAAAGACTCGAAATCGGGGTTTCTTTTTTTTAAGAAGAGAGGAAGGAATTTTTTTAGGGAGAGGAGAATGGGAGTTTTTTAAGGAGAGAACTTGGGTTTTTTATGAATAGTAGGATATTGGAACTTTTTGAAGAAATGGATTTAAGAATATTTTCGAAAGTAAGAATATAAGGAGTTTGAAAGGAAGGATATAGGAATTTTCTTGAAGGTAAGAAATTAGATTTTTTGAAATAGGTTGTTGGGAATTTTTTGGAGAAAGAAAGAGATATAAGGGTTTTTTGGAAGGAAGGATAATAATTTTTTTTTGGAGAAAAGGTTTCAGCAATTTTTTTAAGAGGAGTGCATAAGGATTTTTGGTTATTTCCTGAGATTTTTAGTTTTTGTTGAAAAAAATGGGGGGGAAGGGATTTGAATTTTTGGGAAAAATATATGGTTATCTCGGCTGATGAGTAGAGGGGAAGTTTTTGCCATATTTTTAATTTCAAGTTCACAAACCATTGATTCTTAGTCTGATATAAATAGCCGGTTTTAACGGTTAAGAACATTTGAAAACGTTTAAATAGAGGTGGGCGATCTGTGAGGGAAAAATTTAAAAAGAGGTATGGTTAGCTTTGCCGATGAGTAGAAAGAAAATATTTCTGTGATATTTTTAATATAAAGCCCGTAACGTATTGATTTTTAGCCTGATATAAATAGCCGTTTTTAACGGTTAAGAACATTTGAAAACGTTTGGATAGAGATGAGGGAATTTGAGGAAATATTTCTTTATCAATTTGAAGTGAGTCCATCTTTAAAAATCGCAGAAAGTAAGAGATAAAATTTATCGGATTTTCTCAAGAACTTTTTCTGATAAACTTTAATTTTTTTGTTTTTATATTGATTTCCAGCCTGATAGAAATAGCCGTTTTTAACGATTAAAAACATTTAAAACCGTTTAGATGGAGATGGGCGATCTGTGAGGGAAAAATTTAAAAAAAGGTATGGTTAGCTTTGCCGATGAGTAGAAGGGGAGATTTCTGTGATATTTTTAATCTAAAGCCCGTAACGTATTGATTTTTAGCCTGATATAAATATCCGTTTTTAACGGTTAAGAACATTTGAAAACGTTTAGATAGAGATGGGGGGTTCTTTTAGAAAAGGTTTTTGAAGTTGAAAAATTAACTCCTTGCTTTTAAGAGAATAAATAGCTAAAAATTATTTTTTATTCCGCTGAGAGATAATGAGAATCTCATCATCTGAAAATTCCATCCAACCCAAGTCATAAATAAAATGATACATTTTGTTTTTGGAATTGATGTGGAAATGGGTATGATATTTAAAACGAAATTTCTTTTTCGCCAAAACATTCCTGGAGACCTTTATCTGATATTTATTATTTCCCAGCACTTCCCATAAAATGACATAATTTCTTCTTAAATATGAATTTATTTCTATGGCTGCTTTTTTAGTGATAAAACGTAAATGTTGGTGATACTGATTTTTGCATCTTATATCACAAAATATTTTATCGGATCTTCCCACAATCTTTTTCTGGCAAATTTTACATTTTCTGTCCATAAGAGTTTGATTTTTAAATTGTTGCTGATAGCCGTTTTTAACGGTTAAAAACATTTAAAACCGTTTAAACAAATGGATAATCGTATAAAATTATTTCTTTTTTATTAATTTGGAGCTTTCAGACTTTAAAAAAGTAGATAATGTTTACCAAGAAGAATACTCCGGTAATGTATAGGCCTAAAAAGACTGCTGGGCGGGTGAAATTTTATATTCCCTATAAAATGAAAAACGAGAGAGAGCAGTTTAAGAAGCTTGATACTTCATATTATCATCCAAACCAAAAATTATGGAGTATTATAAACACAAAAGAAAACATTGAAAAGGCTGAGGCCATTTTTAGAAATAATTTAATTGTTGAGGATTTGAGTGGGAATACAGTTGTTCCGAAGATTATTATTTCTCCGAAAATGCAGGAGGCTTTGGATTTAAACCATCAAAAAATGGTTTTAAAAGGCTTTGCAGCTTCCACTATTCGCGCTTATCAGCAAGAACTCAAAGGGTTTTTCAGCTTTTTTGAAAAACACGAATATAAATCTATTACTAAAGATCAAATTGAAGGTTTTCTTTTTCACCTGATTACTAAATATAAAATAAGTGAACAGAAACAAAACACTATAATCAATGCTATCAAGTGTTTTTATGAACATACATTGGGAATGCCCCGTGAATATTATCAAATTACGCGACCAAAAAAAAGTCGTAATCTGCCTAATGTTCTTAGTGAAGAAGAGGTTGCAGCCATTTTAAATTATCCTAAAAATATAAAGCATCGAGCCATTTTACATACCATATACAGCGCAGGACTAAGGGTTGGTGAAGTCATTCGCTTAAGGATTAAAGACATTCGCAGTGATGATGGATATATATTTGTAAAAGACAGTAAAGGTAAAAGAGATCGTCATACCGTTTTAAGTGATATTCTTTTAAATCTTTTACGAGAATATTATAAAACTCATAAGCCGTCCTACTGGTTGTTTGAAGGTCAGGATGGCGGGCAATATTCTGTTCGAAGCATACAAAATATCTATCGTCGAGCGGCTAAAGCAACCGGTGCCAATCCCTGGAGCACTCCACACACATTGCGACATAGCTTTGCTACCCATTTAATGAAAAGAGGTGTAAATATCCGGTATATCCAAAGTGCATTAGGGCATTCAAACATTAAAACAACAGAGGTTTACACAAAGATTTTAAGTGTAAACAACAAAACTTTAACAAGTCCTTTGGATAGTTTATATGAATCCTTTATCTTGCCCGGTAAAAAGTAAAATCGGTACTTCGTCCAATTGGAATATATACGCCATAATTGGAAGGGGTGGCGGTTATACTAATGTTAGCAGAAATTTTATCCAAAACCGTAATGACAAAGAAAATTTTAATTTTAATTATCCTTTTTTGTATCTCAAATTATGGATTTACTCAACAAAATAAACAATTAGAAAACGCAAAAGTTGACCCAAGAATTGAGCTACTTTCAATAGCTTTCAGATTAGCAGATGCGGACGAATTTAAAGCGGATTATTTCAAAAGTTACGTGAATGACATTAATACTTATTTTGCTGAATACAAAAATCACGAGTTTATAAACTTCATCAAAGAAATCCGAAACGAACAAGGAATTGGATATGATGCAGTTGCTAAAATGGCTATTCATCTAACTTATCCTGGATTAAAACCAATAATTCCCTTCTCTGAAAATATTCCTGAAAAACGTTGGGGAACAAATCTAAAAAACACAGAACATTTTTTAACATTACTTCAAAAATTCTACAAAGAAAGTAACTTTCAAAAATTTTATAGCGAACACCAAAATTTGTATAAAATTGCAGAAGACAGATTTAATCAAAACGTTTTGAACGAAATTGATTTAGATTGGTATCAAGATTTTTACGGTAAAGTTCCGAATGAAAAATTTACCATCATTTTAGGGATGGGATTTACAGGAAATTTTGGAGTTAAACTACAAGTTCCAAATCAAAAGGAAGTAGTGTATAGCATTTTAGGAACTTGGGATTTTGATAAAGAAGGAAAACCTATTTACACAACCGAAAATGGTTATATAGAAACCGTTGTTCACGAGTTCAACCATTCGTTTGTAAATTATCTTCAAGACAATATCGAAAAAGATTTAGAACCTTACGGAAATAAAATTTACAAAATCGTAAATAAAGAATTGAGTGAACAAGCTTACAGCAATTGGCTAACTGCTTTAAACGAAGGATTGGTAAGAGCTGCTGTTATTGAATATTTTTCTTCTTCAAAAAAAGCTGATACAAAACTTAAAAACGAACAATTTTTTTATGAAACTTTCAGGAGAAAATTTTATTGGGTTCCCAATTTAGTTTCTGCGTTAGACGTATATCAGAAAAACAGAACAAAATACCCAACCTTGGAAAGTTTTATACCGGAACTTGTAAAAGTTTACAAAACTGTTTCCCAAAATTCGGTAATGGCTTATCAACAAAATATAGAATTTGTATTTACATTACCAATCAATACAAATTCCAATTCGCCAAAAATTGTAGATTTCTTACCGAAGAATAAAGGACAAAATATTTCTACTGATATCAAAGAAATTGTTTTGTTTTTTGACAAAGAAATGCTTTACAATTACAACATAAACCAACCGCCATTCCCTTATTCATCAATTCCTATTGATTCAATAAAATTATCAGAAAACAAGAAAGAAATGCACATTTCATTAAAGAGAAATCTTAATGAAAATACAGAATATGGATTGGTTTTCGGAGCAAATTTCAGAAGTGCGGATTCGCTGAATTTGGACAAATCTTATTTATACACATTTTCTACCATAACAAAACCCAAAATCAATTCAACTGTCTCTAAACACAAAAAGGAATTTAAGTTTACTTTCTCAACTTCAGAAAATCGGATATTAGCCGATTTGGAAGGGACACCAAAAATTTATTTACAAACCTACCTAAAAGAAAATGAGATAAACTCTATAAAACTCATTGGAGATTTCAACAATTGGAATGAAGAAACTAACCGATATGAACTTTCAAAAGTTGTCGAAAATGAATATCAAATTTTGCTTTCTAACAAAATGTTTAAAGGAAAACCGAATTTTACTTTTTTGATAAATGATGAATATTTACTTCTCCCCAATTATATGGATGAAAATGTAGATTATCAACCAAATTATAAATACTTTAAAACCGAATAAAAAACTTCTGCTAACAAAGGTTTGGCGAAATGCGGGGTTAAGTGCAAAGTTGAACTTTTGAGCTAATTAAGTCGCCAAAAGCCAATTTTATTGGCTTTTTTATTAAATTAGCAAATAGAAATTGGCTTTGGCTTAGTTCGGTCTGAATTGAACTTCCGCTCAATTCAAGCCCGCACTATCGCCAAGCCTCGAAACGTTGGTGGCAATTATAAGACAACCGACCACCTTTACAAAAACAAAATTAAAAATGACAAAAAATAATTTTATTTTAACTATCACATTTCTTCTAACAACAGTAATGTGTTTTGGACAAAAAAAGAATGTTGAAAATAGGTTGGACTCTTTATTCAATTCACTTGCTAACCAAAATCAATTTAATGGAACTGTTCTTATTGCCGAAAAAGGAAAAATACTTTACAAAAGCGGAAAAGGTTACAGTAATGAAACAACGAAAGAGAAAAATAATTCCAATACCATTTTTGAATTAGCTTCTTGTAGCTATCTTAGCCCCTTAATAAGCTGGAGTGTTATTTCAAATTTAAACACTTAATTTTGAAATTATGAAATATAAGAGATGGAGCTTAAAAGAAAAGCTTGAGATTTTAGAACAAGCCAAAGAATTTGGTGTCGTAGAAACTTGCAGGAAGTTCTCTGTAAGCACTGGCAATTATTATAACTGGCGTAAGAAATTTGACC